>MDSV01244808.1_pt1 | contig 13264 bp, 13 predicted proteins | sample 810851 | NCBI WGS metagenome assembly MDSV01 (sample SAMN05326640, study PRJNA326480) | marine metagenome | isolation source: seawater | place: Atlantic Ocean: North East | collected 2012 | reverse complement strand
CCCAACCATATGTATCAACCCTTATATTTGATCCAACAGCATCCATTACATCAATTGTTTCTGTTTTTTTTAGTTCCCAAGGTCTTGCTTCGAAAGCATAAGGTTTTGAAGTTAAAGCTCCTACTGGACATAAATCTATTACATTTGCTGATAATTCAGACTCCATTGATTTTTCTAAATAAGTAGTAATTTCCATATCTTCTCCTCTACCTATTGCTCCTAGCTCTGGAATACCTGCTACATCTGTTGCAAATCTTATACATCTTGTGCAATGGATGCATCTTGTCATTTGTGTTTTAATCAAAGGTCCCATACTTTTTTCTCTTACCTGCCTTTTGTTTTCTGTATATCTAGAGATATCAAGTCCATAAAAAAGCGATTGATCTTGTAAGTCACACTCTCCTCCTTGATCACAAACTGGACAATCCAACGGATGATTTGCTAGCAAAAACTCCATCACGCCTTTTCTTGCTTTATCTACAAATTTTGTATTTGTTTTAATTTTCATCCCTTCAGAAGCAGGCATAGCGCAAGAAGCTATTGGTTTATTAGATTTTTCCATTTCAACTAGACACATTCTGCAATTTCCAGCTATAGCAAGTTTTTCGTGGTAGCAAAATCTCGGTATCTCTTCACCGGCTAATTCACAAGCTTGTAGCACTGTCATTCCATCTTCAAATTCAATTTCTTTGTTATTGATAAATATTTTAGGCACTATCTTTCTCCAATAAATGTTGATCTATTAAATAAGGTGTATTAGTTTTTTTCTTAATCAATGGTTCTTCATGACATTTTGACTCAATTTCTTTTCTAAAATGGCGAAGCAGCCCTTGTACTGGCCATGAAGCGCCTTCACCAAAAGCACAAATTGTATGTCCTTCAATTTGCTTGGTTACGTCATATAAAAGATCTACCTCTTTATAAGTAGAATCTCCATCTGCCATTCTTTCAAGCATTCTCCACATCCACCCACAACCTTCTCTACACGGTGTACATTGACCACAACTTTCATGTTTATAAAATCTAGCTATTCTTGCCATACATCTAATAATGTCTTGATCTTTATTGATAACAACTATTCCAGCTGTACCTAATCCACTTTTAGCTTTGACGAGAGAATCAAAGTCCATTGTAATTGTTTCACATATATTCTTAGGTAAAATTGGCATTGAAGAACCTCCTGGTATTACAGCTTTTAAATTATTCCATCCTCCAACAACTCCACCAGCATGTTTTTCTATCAACTCTTTTAAAGGTATGCCCATTTCTTCTTCTACATTACATGGATTATTAACGTTTCCTGATATACAAAATATTTTAGTACCTGTATTTTTTGGTTTACCTAGAGAAGAAAACCATTTCGCGCCTTTTTTAAGAATAGTTGGTAAAACTGCTATAGTTTCAACATTATTTACTATAGTGGGACAGCCATATAAACCTACGAGAGCCGGAAATGGAGGTTTAAGTCTAGGCTGACCTTTTTTTCCTTCCAGACTTTCCAACAAAGCGGTTTCTTCCCCGCATATATATGCTCCGGCACCATAATGAATAAAAATATCTAAGTCCCAACCTGTGTCACATGCATTTTTACCTATAAATTTTTTCTGATAAGCTTGATTAATAGCTTCTTGTAATTTTTCACCTTCTCTAAAGTACTCTCCTCTAATATAAATGTAGCAAGTGTGAGCGCTTACTGCATAACTGGCAATTAAACATCCTTCTATTAGCTTTTGAGGTTCAAATCTTAATATATCTCTATCTTTACAAGTACCCGGTTCCGATTCATCTGCATTTATAACTAGGTAGTGAGGTCTTGATCCTACAGTTTTAGGAGCGAAAGATAACTTTAATCCTGTTGGAAATCCGGCTCCACCTCTACCTCGTAATTCTGAATCTTTAACTTCTTTTATTATCCATTCTTTTCCTTTAGATATAATATTTTTTGTATCTAACCAATCATCCCTTTTTATAGCAGAATCAATATCCGAACCCATATCATTATACAAATTTTTAAATATTCTATCTTCGTCTTTAAGCATTTTTAATCTCTAATAATGTTGTTTTACCATTTGCTGGCGCATTACTTTTTCTATTTTTTCTTGAGCCAGGTTCTGGAAATTCATCTTTTAATAATTTATCTATAATTTCTTTAGTGCTATTTTCGTCCAAATCTTCAAAATAATCTTGATTAATTTGCATCATTGGTGCATTAACACAGGCACCTAAACATTCAACTTCTACCCATGAACAAAGTTTATTACTGGATAATTCATTTTCTTTTTCAGAAATATGACGTTTACATAAATCAGTAATTTTTTTAGCACCTCTAATCATACACGGTGTAGTCGTGCAAACTTGTACAAAATATTTTCCAACTGGTTTTAAATTAAACATTGAGTAAAATGTTGCTACTTCATAAACTTTTATGTAAGGCATGCTTAATAATTTAGCTACATATTCTATTGCAACTAAAGGTATCCAATTATTATTTTGATCTTGCACTAAATATAATAAAGCCATTACTGCGCTAGCCTTTCTTTCTTTTGGATATTTTAGTATTTCTTTTTTAGCCTTAATTAAATTTTCATTACTAAATTCAAATGTTTTGGGCTGTTCTTGTGATATTTTTTTAATACTCATCTATCTACTTCTCCAAAAACAATATCTAAAGAACCCAAAACAGCTGGGACGTCAGCTAGCATATGTCCCTTTAATAAATAGTCCATAGCTTGTAAGTGGGAAAAACCAGGTGCTCTAATTTTACATTTATAGGGTTTATTGCTTCCATCAGATATAAGATATACCCCAAATTCACCTTTTGGCGCCTCTACTGCTGAATAAATCTGGCCTTCTGGAACTCTAAAGCCTTCTGAAAACAATTTAAAATGATGAATTAATGCCTCCATCGAATCTTTTAGATCTTTTTTTTTTGGAGGTGTAATTTTTCCATCAACAGATTTCACTGGTCCTGGTGGCATATTTTTAATTGCATCTATAATAATTTTCACACTTTCTCTCATTTCTTCTATTCTGCAAAGATACCTATCATAACAATCTCCATTTTTTCCAATTGGTATTTTAAAATTAAAGTCTTTATAGCATTCATAAGGTTGAGATTTTCTTAAATCCCAAGGAACTCCAGAACCTCTCAACATCACTCCAGAAAAACTGTATTCTAAAGCTTCTTGTTTTGTGACTATTCCTATATCGACATTTCTCTGTTTAAAAATTCTATTATCAGTTAATAAAGTTTCTAAATCATCAATAATTTTAGGAAATTTTTCGCAAAATAAAATTATATCTTCACTTAATCCTCTAGGCAAATCTCTATGTACTCCTCCAGCTCTAAAATAATTAGCATGTAATCTAGAACCAGAAACTCTCTCGTAAAAAGTCATTAAAGTTTCCCTTTCTTCAAAGCCCCATAGTGATGGTGTTAACGCTCCGACATCCAAGGCTTGAGTAGTAATATTTAGTAAGTGACTTAAAATTCTTCCAATTTCACAAAACAAAACTCTAATATATTGTCCACGGATTGGCACTTCTATATTTAAAAGTTTTTCAATAGCAAGAGCAAATGCATGTTCCTGATTCATAGGGGCAACATAATCAAGACGGTCAAAATAAGGAACTGCCTGGGTATATGTTTTATGTTCAATAAGTTTTTCTGTTCCTCTATGTAAAAGACCTATATGTGGATCAATCTTTTCCACAACTTCTCCATCCAACTCTAATATTAATCTTAACACACCATGAGCCGCAGGGTGTTGTGGTCCAAAATTTAAATTCATAGTTTTCTTTTTTTGATTAGGCATTATTTATTTTTTTCTTCCTTGATATATTTAGTTCCTTCCCAAGGACTATCAAAATCAAAGTCACGATAGTCTTGTTCTAATTTGACAGGTTCATTAACAACTTTTTTTTTGTCTTCGCTATATCTGACTTCTGTATGGCCAGTTAGTGGAAAATCTTTTCTAAGAGGATAACCTTCGAAACCATAATCTGTTAATATTCTTCTAAGATCAGGATGATCTTTAAAAGAAATACCATACATATCAAAAACTTCTCTTTCCATCCAATTTGCAGAAGGAAATATTTTTACAATAGAAGGAATAGTAACTTTGTCATCTATATCAAAATTAATTACAATTCTTTGATTGTTTTCATGACTTAATAGCAAATATATAATTTTAAATCTTTTTTCTCTTCCAGGATAATCTGCTGCTGTAATATCAATTAATTGTTTAAACTTGCATTTATCATTAGTTTTTAAAAATAGAATTGTAGAAATTAAATTTTCTATTTCTATGTCAATATATACTTGACCAAAATTAATACTAGATTTTATTATACTAGTAGTTAAACTAGAATTAATTGCCCTCTCTAAATCATTAACAGTTATAGACATTTTATCTTTCTAAACTGCCCTCTCTTCTAATTTTTTTTTGTAATTGTAAAATTCCATACAATAAAGCTTCCGCCGTTGGTGGGCATCCTGGAACATAAATATCTACAGGAACTATACGATCACACCCTCTAACAACAGAATATGAATAATGATAATAACCTCCGCCATTAGCACAACTTCCCATAGATATTACATATCTCGGCTCTGGCATTTGATCGTAAACCTTTCTTAAAGGCTGGGCCATTTTATTTGTTAAAGTGCCCGCCACAATCATTACATCAGATTGTCTTGGTGAAGCTCTAGGTGCGGCTCCAAATCTTTCCAAATCATATCTGGGCATTGATGTCTGCATCATTTCAACAGCACAACAAGCTAAACCAAACGTCATCCAATGTAACGATCCTGTGCGTGCCCAGTTAATTAAATTATTAGATGAAGTTGTAACGAAACCTTTTTCGCTAAAATCCTTGGCAATTTTTTTAAATTCATCAGGTATTTTATTTTGATCTTTATAAATATTATTCATTTTAATCCCAATCTAATGCTCCTTTTTTCCATTCATATATAAATCCAACTGTTAATACGAATAAGAAAATCATCATTGACCAAAAACCTAATGCTCCAATATTTCCTAAAGATATTGCCCAAGGAAATAAGAAAGCTATTTCTAGATCAAAAATTATAAATAAAATTGCTACTAAATAAAATCTAACATCAAACTCCATTCTAGAATCTGAAAAAGGCTCAAAACCACATTCGTAAGCAGATAATTTCTCTGCATCAGGATTTTTTGGAGAAAATAAATAATTTAAAGCTATAAATCCCACGCTTAAAAAAAGCGCAATAAAGATAAAAATAACTATTGGTAAATAATCTTTTAAAAATTCTAGTAACATTTAATATCCATATTTATATAACACTTTTTTTCACACATACAGTTGAGAGATTGTCACTTACCATATTGTTAATAACCGCAAAAAAATGGGTTTTTGGCTAGTTAAATTTCTTTTTTTTACCCACCTTTGAAAAAACATGGTATATCAATTGACTTAGATAAAAATCAATTTTAATCATGTCTTTTTTAAAAGAAATTTGGGAATTTTTAAGAGCAAGAAAAAAATATTGGTTAATTCCAATATTACTAATTCTTGGTGTTTTTGGTGGCCTAATTATTTTAAGTCAAGGATCTGCTATAGCTCCATTTATTTATACAATTTTTTAAAGTGACTTCTATACTAGGAATATCAGCTTTTTATCACGACAGCGCAGCAGCTTTAATAGTTGATGGAAAAATAATTGCGGCTGCCCAAGAAGAAAGATTTTCAAGAAAAAAACATGATTCTAGATATCCCTATAATGCTGTTGAATATGTTTTAAAAGAAGGAAAAATTTCTTTAAGTAAGATTGATTACATAGCTTTTTATGAAAAGCCTTTTTTAAAATTTGAAAGGTTATTAGAATCCTATTTAGCTTTTGCACCAAGAGGTTTTAAATCTTTTTCTATGTCTATGCCAATATGGCTTAAAGATAAATTATTTCAAAAAAAAATGCTTTTTGAGGAATTAAAAAAACATGACAGAAATTTTAATGATATTGAAAAAATTTATTTTTCTGAACATCATTATAGTCATGCTGCCAGCGCTTTCTTTCCATCTCCTTTTAAAAATGCATCTATTTTAACTTTAGATGGTGTTGGGGAATGGGCTACAACTACAGTAGCAAAAGGTGAAGGTAATGATTTAAATATTTTAAAAGAAATACACTTTCCTCACTCTATTGGACTTCTTTATTCTGCTTTTACTTATTATACAGGTTTTAAAGTTAACAGCGGTGAATACAAAGTTATGGGTTTGGCTCCTTATGGCAACCCTAAATACAAAAGTATTATTTTAGATAATTTAATTGACCTAAAAGAAGACGGCACATTTAGACTAGATATGAAATACTTTGACTATGCTACTGGGTTAAAAATGATTAATAAAAAATTTACTGAATTATTTAAACAACCAGAAAGAAATCCAGATAAAGATTTGTTAACGCAATTTCATATGGATATAGCATCTTCGGTTCAATCTGTAACAGAAGAAATAGTTCTGCGTTTATGTAAAGCTATATCAAAAGAAATAAAATATAAAAATTTATGTATGGCTGGAGGTGTTGCGTTAAACTGTGTAGCTAATGGAAAAATTTTAAAAGAAAATATTTTTGAAAATATTTGGATACAACCAGCTGCTGGTGATGCCGGTGGAGCTTTAGGAGCTGCCTTAGCTTTATGGCACCAAGAATTAAAAAAGGAACGTAACTCTGATTTGAAAGATGAAATGCAAGGATCTTATCTTGGCCCTTCTTTTAGTGATCTCGAAATTGAAAATAATTTAAAAGAATTAAAAGCTGTTTACAAAAGATTACCTGAAAATGACTTATTAAAAACTACAGCTGAAGAATTATCAAAGGAAAAAATAGTTGGCTGGTTTCAGGGAAGAATGGAATTTGGTCCTAGAGCATTAGGAGCGCGTTCTATCATTGCGGATCCAAGATCTGAAAAAATGCAAAAAAATCTTAATCTAAAAGTTAAATTTAGAGAAAGCTTTAGACCATTTGCACCTTCTATAATTGAAGAAGATTTATCTAAATGGTTCGATTTAAATACAAATAGTCCCTATATGTTATTAGTTGCTAATATTAATGATTCAATTAAAAAAAAAATGAGTCCAGATGAAGAAAAACTTTTTGGTATAAAAAAACTAAATATTAAACGATCTGATATACCTGCTGTAACGCACGTTGATTATTCTGCTAGAATTCAAACCGTTCATCAAAATACTAACCCAAAATATTATAAGCTTATTAAAAACTTTAAAGATATTACAAGATGTCCAATACTTGTAAATACTTCATTTAATATAAGAGGAGAACCAATAGTATGTTCAATAAAAGATGCATATCAATGTTTTCTTGGAACAGACCTGGATATCCTTGTGTGTGGAAACTTTATTTTATACAAGAACGAACAAAACTCTAAACTAATTAAGGATTATAAAAATAAATTTAGTCCTGATTAAGTAATTTTAAATGTTAACAAAAATCAAAAATATTAGTTCAAATATTATTTTATTATTTTTTTCAATTTTTATAGTTCTTTTAGCAATTGAAACTTATGTTCGATTGGTTGCTGATGATGGCCTAAATTTAGATTTGGAAATGCTTAAATACGCAAACTCAATGAAAGTCATTTCAAATAATAAATCTATAGGTATTGAACATAAAAAAAATATAAAAAAAAAACTAATGGGAGTTGATATTAATCTAAATTCACAAGGTTTTAGAAATAATGAAAATATAAGTGATTCAAAAAAAAAAATTTTGATGCTTGGAGACTCCATGACTTTTGGCTGGGGAGCCAATGAAACATTTTCTTTTGGTTTAGAAAAAGAGCTTAAAGAAAATTACCAAGTTTTAAATGCTGGTATTGGTAACACCAATACGTATATGCAAATCAATAATTTTTTTAATAATTTTGTACAATATGATTTTGATATAATAATATTAAATTTTTTTGTAAATGATTTTGAAAAAGTTAAAATTAAAGAAGCTAATTATATTGAAAAAAATTTTTATTCATACACTTTCATAAAAAGTAAAGTATATAAAATTATGATACACCTATCACTAATTAATAATTGGGAATCTTTTTATAAAGATACATTTAAAAATGAGGATTTAATAAAAAAATCTCTTGATCAAATAAGTAAATTAAGCAATTACTGTAATGATAATAATATACTGTTTATTATTAATAATATCCCTGAGTTGAGAGACTTAAAAAATTATAAATTTATCAATGAAACTAAAATAATTAAAGAATATGCAAAAGCAAATAATATTAAATATATTAATAGTTTCGATATATTGAAAGAACATGACGAAAGTACTTTGTGGGTTACAAAAGAAGATTCTCATGCTAATAATAAAGCACATTTACTTATATCAAGATTTATAAAAAGTAAAATATTTCCAAATTTGTAGATAATGAAAAGAATAAATTTTAAAGATATATTTTTAGGATTAACTGTTTCAATTACATTTTTACTTACGATAGAAGTTTTTTTTTCAATTTTTTTAATTTTTTATTCAAATAGTTATCATCCATTAATTAAAAATTACTTAAGTAAAAAAGCAAATATACCTAATGAAAATATTGAGGTTAAAGTTTTAAAACAGGATAAATACACAAACAGAATGATCCCGGGCGATTATAAAATTAATAACTTTAAAGTTAGAATAAACGACAAAGGTTTTAGAGGTAAAGATTTTTCAGTTGCTAATAAAAAAGGTTGTAGAATAATTGCTTTTGGTGGGTCTACAACGTTGGGGTTACAATCCAAAAAAAGTTACCCTTTAATTCTTGAAGAAAAATTAAATAAAAATAATTTTAATTGTGAGGTATTAAATTTTGGTTTTGGAGGAAAAAGCTTAAACTTTATTGAAAATCTCATTGTAAATGAAGCAATAAATTATTCTCCAAATATAATTACTATAATGAGCAATAGCAATTCTACTAGATACGATTCTTTTGGAAATAGTTCAATATCTTCAGATATTATTGAAAGTAGATTCCAACTTTATTTATATGAAATTAATAAATTTTTTTATAAAAATATTATGACTTATAAATTCATGAATCTTGCTTCAAAAAGATTTGTGAGCTGGTTTATTAATAAAGAGGACAAAATCGAAAGTCCAATTTCAAATAATTACCATCTTAAAAAGTATTATACTGAAAAGTATGTTAGTCAATTATCAAATATTGCAAGCTACACAAAAAGTCGAGATATAAAACTTGTTCTTATTAAAGAGGCATGGTTTATCAATCAAGATTTTCAAAATCAAATTAAGAAATTATCAAAAAATCAATTGATAGATAAACTAATGAATTATAAAAAGTTGGATTATCAAAATAAAGATGAACTGTTTTGGATGTTAACAAATGAAATTTTAAATAAAAACCTGGATGAAGTGAAAATTTCTAATCCATCTGTATTAATTGTTGATCCCCTAAGTGAACTTTATAAAGTTAAAAAAGAAATCAATTTTTTCAAAAATGATGGTTTACATTTAAATGATAATGGAAATCGTATAATAGCTAATAAAATATTTAATAAAATTAAAAACGAACTTTAAATATTATATTTGAGTTAGGATTGATAATTTCTTTCAATAAAATGTTTTAATTTTTCATAAATTAAATTAGCTTGTCCAAATAAATCTTCATCAACACTTTTATTTTCTGTTGTCTTTGAAATTTTTTTTATCTGAATACTTTGATTAAATAATTTTTCATTATTATTTAATTCGCAAAAATTAAGTATTTTTTTTAAATATGTATCTTGATTTTCAATAAATTCATCATAATCAAGTAAAAAAAACTTTTTATTTATTTGATTATTTTCTAAGTAGTTTTCGTTTACCATCTTATATATTTTAGACCATTGAAGCAGGTATCCATTTAAATTATCATTTTTTTTCCAAAAATTGATAATACTATCATAGCTTTCTTTATCAGTTAAAACTGCTTTTCTTTGGGGTCCAAATTCATAGTGACATAACTCTATCAATTTCTTTTTAAACATAGGGTCTTGTTTAGACATGTTGTTGAACTTTAAATGTACCTTTTCTAAAGATTTAGAAGTATCGATTGGCTTCCTGCAGCAAATTATAATTTTAGCAGACGGAAAAGTCTTTAAAATAAATTTTAATCTAAAAATATTATAGTTGCCTTTTGATAAATATCTTGTTTTTTTTCTTAAGAAAAGTATTTTTTTTATTGATTCAATTAAGTCTGTTTGTAATTTTAAGTTATCATAGCTTGCGTCTAAATATTTACAAAATCCATTTTTTTTATATTCTTCTATATTATTACTCCAAATTAATTCTTCAAAAGCATCAGGACTATCAAGACCTACATTTAAATTATCTCCATGGATTCGTGGTGATGATTTCACTTTACCATAATAAACCTTATTAATTTTACTCCATATAATTGGGATCTTATAAAAAGGCAGATCTTGATATTCAAATGAACCTACATCTTCATGTTGATTCAAAACATGTGTTAAGAGCGTAGTTCCAGATCTAGGTGAACCGCAAATAAAAATTGGTTTATCTATCTCAATTTTATTTGTTTTAAAAAAAATATTTTCTAATTCAGATAAATTGTTAAATAGAAATGACAATCTATTCTGGAGCTTAAACGGCAGTAAACTAAGGTTTGCTTTTATCAATATCTTTTACTTTTTTTTTTGATATTTTTGTTATTAAACTTTTTACAGGGTAAAAAAGTAGCCCTGCTACAGCCAAAAGAAAAACTATTAAAAATATTACAGCTTGCCCAAAAATTGGAAGTAGAGCCGCTATACCGATATAAGCATGAGCAATATCTGTATATAAGATAAATAAAAATGCTGAAGTAATAACTGTTTTCATATATTTATATTAAAATTTATTTTATATACTAATAATTAATATCTTCCAAACTATAGTAAATTAATAGTACAAAAAATATTCAAAATATAATATAAAAATTACTTAATTTAGTAAAATTAAGATTATAAATAGAAATAATAAAACTTTAATGAATAATTTCCTTAAAAGCTGGTGGTATTTTTCAGTAATCTTTTTAATCACTCTTGTAGGCTGGCTAAATTACTACGCTATTGAAAAATCGCAGATATATGGATTTAGTAATTTCTTTCTATTTTTTCATCTTATTTTGGTTTCTTTTTTACTTTTTTATTTTTATAAAGTTAGAAAAATATTTACCTTATTAATTATACTTTTTTATTTTTTTGGTAATGTAATTTATCTAGTTAACTTTATTGATTTAAATACAACAATCCAATCAGTAATAAGAAATAATCAATTTTCATTAGATCTATTAGGAAAAATCCGAAATTTAAATAGAGGTAAATCCTACGAAAATAAATTGTTAATAGAGAATATTGAAATTAATGAAGATTTTAATGGTAAAATATTAATTAAGGCTGAAAAATTTCCCAATATTTTTATATTAAAAAAAGAAAATAATAACACTCAAATATTTAATGTTTTTGATTTTGAAGAAGTAAAAAATACTAATCGTTTACCTTTCCAACTGAAAAATAATAACGATAAGTGGGAACTGGTTTATTTTGATTATAATAATATTAGTAAAGTTTTACTGGATGATAATTTCAAATTTGTTAAAGAAATTTGGAGCCTTAAGCATAATTTATCCTTTCACCACTGGGGAGATTCTTTCAAAGGTAAATTATTTATACCTGGTAGCACAAGTAAAGCTTTTCCAGTTGATAGTAAATTTAATTTAGGAATGAACGATAAGTGTAAAAATGGATTGTTATACTTTGAAACAATTGAAATTGTAGATGAAAAAAGTGGTAAACATTTAAATACTATTTCTATTTTAGATAAAATTATTGATTTAAAAAAAGAATTTACAAAGAATTCAGAAATAATAAATTGTAAAGATCCTCTTCACCTAAATGATATTAGAATTATTAAAAGCACTAAAGTTGCTAACTTTTTTCCAAATGGTAAAGTTGGTGATATAGTATTAAGTCTTTTATCAATAGAAGCTGTTGTGTTGCTTGACAAAGATACTTACGAAATGAAATGGTTTACTATTGGTGATCTTGAAGATCAACATTCACCCAGAGCACTTGATAATGGAAAAATGTTAATTTTTAATAATAAAGCAGGCAGCCGCGTATATGGAAAGAGTCAAATAATATCTATAGACATTAAAAATAAAAATATTGCTGGCATATATAAAGGTAAAAATAAAAAAGATTTTTTTCAATCAAATAATGCAGGGAGAATTCAAATTTTAAACAACTCTATTTTTGTTAATGAATCTCAAAATAGTAAACTTTTCAAACTTGATTGTGAAGATTTATCAATTTTACTTAATTGTAAAAGAAAAGATATTTTTAATATCAAAATGGGTAATGTTTATACCCATACATTAGATATTATTAAATAATCATTCGAGTGGCGGGAGTGACCGGGCTCGAACCGGCGACCTCCTGCGTGACAGGCAGGCGCTCTAACCAACTGAGCTACACCCCCGAATGGTGGGCGGTAAAGGACTCGAACCTATGACCCTCTCGGTGTAAACGAGATGCTCTACCAACTGAGCTAACCGCCCCTCAAATATTTAAAACTTACTACAGCACGTAGCTGATAAAGTAAAATTATTTCTCTAAATCTTTTATATTTATAAATTTATGCGCTAATTCACTATTCTTTTTTTTAATTTCTTCAAAAAAATTCCACGCTAAAACAATAATATTATCAATCTTACCCTTTATTTTTTGTTTTGAAATGATAGGTATTTTCATGCCTGGTAAAAATTTTCCATGTTTAAGTTTATTATCCTCAACGATAAAGCTTATTTCATTAGAAATTCCAAAAAAATTTAGTGCTGTTGTTGCTTTTGCGGGTGATCCATAACCAGCTATTTTAACATTATCCTTTTTTAACTTTAAAATATTTCTTCTAACATTGTCTCTGATTTTATATACTTTTTTTGCAAAATCTTGGTATGTTTTGTATTTTTTAATTCCGAAATTTTCCTCTTCTTTAATTAATGTTTTAACACTATTTTCAATTTTTATTTTTTTACCTTTTTTTATATAAACTCTTATTGAACCACCATGGGTTTTTATTCTCTCAACTCTATAAATTTTAGCATTATGTTGATCAAAAAAATTAATCAATGATGTTAAGGACCAGTAATTATAATGTTCATGATAAATGTTATCAAAAGTTAAATCTTTTAATGTATTTAACAAATATTGG
>MDSV01090508.1_pt1 | contig 13265 bp, 10 predicted proteins | sample 810851 | NCBI WGS metagenome assembly MDSV01 (sample SAMN05326640, study PRJNA326480) | marine metagenome | isolation source: seawater | place: Atlantic Ocean: North East | collected 2012 | reverse complement strand
GGAATTACAATATCTCTTTGAAATTTAAATCTTGTGTTTGTTTTACCACTAACAGTATGTTCGTCTACAGCAATCTCAGTCGTTCCTGTGCTTTCAAAAACAGTAATTTTTATACTTACACTAGTACCAGATACATTACCGCTTGCATCAGATTTTTGTAACCCTTGAATAACAAAATTAAATCGTAAAGCATCCCAATCTTTTACGCTGGTACTTTGTAAAGTAACTGCTGCTTTAGGAACGCCTGCGACATCGCCCTTTTTTAGTCCAACAGCATTATTTAAATTTTGAGGGGTAACTGTTTCAGACCCAAAAACCTCCATTGCTCCTTGAGTCAAAGTGCCTGTGGTTGTTAAAGTTTTAAATACGTCATTATTTTCTAACCCATCGCCATCAATATTAATCAAGTCATCCACAACGCCTTCATTAATTTCTATGTCTTGGGGTCCGTTGGGGTTAATTCTGTAAATAGGACCTTCGCCTAACGCAACAGTTAAAAACAAAATATCAGTAGAAAACAAAGTGTTTGGATCTTCACGAGCAGCAGGAGCTGCCCCGCCCCCACCTTTTCCACCACCACCACCTTTGTTGGATAGCCTGATTCCTTGACAAATGTAGTTGTGGTAAGTATTAACAGTTAAATTATATACTGTTTCGTCCAAATAGTCTTCACTCTCAATTGATAAAATCTTACTTGAATCATTATCCTCTAAAGTTAAGTATTCTCCAACTTTAAACTCTTTTGCTTCGCGATAATCGTTGTCTTCCCAAAATAAATAATGATTATCTGTAACTCTCAATACACCTTTTTCGTGAGTGATAGTTAATATATAACCCACAGTTTCAGAGGGAACATGCTCCCAAGTTTTTTCTACAAAAGAAACCCAACGTTTATCGTTCTCGTCAAAGCAATAAACTTTATCATTAATCTTTATCTCTTCAATAGGAATTTCACCCCTAGTCGTAGAAACTAAGGAACCTGCAGGAAAACAGCCACCGCCTTTGCTTCCTGAAATAAACGGAGTTTGACCCCCCTGCACATTAACATATTTTTTATAAACACTCATGCTGCAAATTGCTCCGAAACATTTATTTGAACATTTTTACCGTGATTAAAAGTTTTAATATATCCGGTCACTAAATGTCCTCCTATTCTTGTCATACCGTATCTCATTCCTACAGGAATGTTAGAGTTAACTGTATTAGTTAGTCCTGTAAATAAACTATTTTCTGTTCTAGACCCATCGTCCACAAAAGTTCTTGTGTTAGATTTAGCATTAGGTGTGGATTGTACTATTGCCATTATTCCTTGTAGCGCAAGTTTTGCCCCAAACATGGCTATTTGTGTAAAACTAATCCCTACAGAACCTATTGAAAAAGCTGTCGTTCCCATTCCTAGTGTAGGCCCCATCGCTCCTACCACAGCAGGAGCCAAGGCGAAAGCCACAGCAATAAGAGCTATACCTACAACTACCATAGCAATTCCGCCGCCTCTTCCACCACCCCCTAAAATAGAAGGGACTAAATAGTAGACTTCGTCTTTTAATTTTTTATTAGCTTGTACATCTGCCAAATCTATTCTTTTTTTGTCCTCATTTAAAATAAAAAAATCTGTAGTTAACTTATTTTTGTTTTGTTTAACGAACTCTGCAAATTTTGGAAAAGAGTTTACTAAAAAGCTCATTAAAGAATAATAGTCTTTTACTTGTACTTTTAACTCTCTCTCATTTTTAAAATATTTTGTGGCATTTTGGTGTATGACTAACGTAATCATGCTGCAAATTGTTCTGACACTTGAATCAGATCTCCCTTTCCATGATTAGTAGTTTTTATATAACCACTTACTAACTGCCCTGCAGATCGCACCTGTCCATAAATTATTGGCACATTATTATTACTAGAAGTAGTGTTTGTTAATCCGTTAAATAAATTATTATCCACCCTCTCTTGAACATCAGGGGTTTGTTTCTCGGGAGGTTTAGGTGTTTTTGTAAATAACCCCATAACCCCGCTCAATACCATATTTAGTCCAGTAGAAAACGCTAGTTTTCCTAGTGTAGTTCCTAAAAACGGAGTTGCAGCTAAACCTGGAAAAGCAAAAGGAGCCGCAATTAATGCAATCCCAATAGCTATTTGTAAAAAAGAAGAATTTTTACCCCCAGCACCTCCAAGAATAGGGCTAATGTATATCTCTTCGTGATTAGCCCTAAGTCTATTGTATTGATAAATTTCACTTTTTATAATTTTTCTATCTTTATCTAACAAACAAAGATTTTCAGATATTTTGTCTGTTTGAATTTTTTTAATATACTCTCCAAATTTTGGAAAAAGATTACACACAGCAGAAATTAAAGATTCAAAATCATCACACACAACAGTATGAGTTTTGATTCCAGTTGTATATTTTAATAAAGAATTGTGAAAAGTTAGTGTTATTTTCATGTTAAATGTTTTTCAACAAATTCATCGAATTTAAGTGCGTCTATATTTTTATCTAACCAGTAGATATAAAATTTATTATTAAAACCAACAATAAACTTAAACTCTTCAAAAACTGCTCCTTTTTTATCTTCTTCACTAGGGAGAGGATTTTCTTCCCCGGGATGAGAGTGGAATATTCCCCAACAATTATCTTCATGTTCAAAAAGACTTTCAGGGTCAACAACAAAACTATCTTTTGGAAAAGGACTTATATTTTTACAAGCTATATATTTAAAGTCTTTTGTTATTAATCCACAACACTCTCTAGGATATTCTGCTTGTGCATGTTTTCCCATGTCGCTAATTAATGTTGAAAATAAAGTCATCTGACACCCCCTCCCATCTAAAAACTCCTAAAGTATATTGCTTATAATATTTTCCATATGGAGAAATCCACGATTTTCTATTTATCATAGTTTGTAGAAGTTTATTTTTTTCTACTAATAACGCACAGTGATTTATTTTATTAGTAGAACCAATACTCATAATAACTACGTCAAAAGGTTCCACATCCCTTAAGGTTATTTCTTTCCAACCTAATCTAGTATTTCTAAATTCCGTAAAGGGGTTAGTTTCTATTTTATTATACCAATCTTGATCTATAATATTACAAAAATCTTGAGTTGAATAAGGGATTACAATGTTTTTTTGTTCTCTATACACTAATCTAATTAGATTTAAACAGTCTATTCCTTTTTCGGGATCATTTCCTAAATGCGTATAAGGAAACCCTTTATATTTATCATACCACATTTTACCAATCTTTACGCCTTAAAATAAAGTGTATCTGATCTCTCCACTCTTGGTTTAAGGCAGTTATTCTAGAACTAGTTTCTTCCTCTACATGTATAAAATTATTATTTGTTGTATACATACCAAAATGAATTGGTCTATTCTTTTTTGACTTAAATAACATTACATCATATTCTTCTATCTCTGTCAAATCAACTTTTATTGCGTTTAAGTTAACCCACTCTTCTATTTTTTCTAAAGTTACTTTAAACTTCCAGCGTCTACCCTCTAGAGGTTTTCCTCCTAATAAGTTTAAATGAGTCCACAAACTTTGAAAAACTTCAGAATTTAATTCTTCTTTATATATCTTTTCAATTAGTGTAATACAATTTATACCTTGATAATCGTGTTTTATTCCTAAATATTTTGTGTAATCGGTCATTATTTAGGAATAGTCCTTCCTGTACCGGGAAAACCTCCAAAATGTATAGTATTATTTCTAATTTGACAAGATTCAAAACTCTTTCCACACTCATCCTCTGCAATACTACCTGCTGTTTGGTTATTAGCAGCAATTGGGTTCGTGTTTGCACTCAGGCTAGTTCCTGGAATAGTGCCTCCCGCAGGACCTGGGTATTGGCACTCTTCACCTTTATATATCCACTGACAAGTATTTTTATAATATTTTCTACGAGGCAAAATTAATTTAAAAAATTGTAGCCAACTAGTTAAACTAAAACTAGCTACTTTTTCATCTAGATTTTGTAATGAGTCAATTTTAAAATTATCTTCCACATATGCTTCATCATCTGCATCTGCATTTTTTATTAGTAAATGGTCACCTTGTCCAAGGGTTAAAGCTGTGTTAGTGAAAATAAATCTTTCTTCTTCGATTGCTTGAATCGTGGCGACAAAAGTATTAGCCCTAACAAACACCTCATCTCCAACCCTATAAGGTAAAGTAGTCGTCATTTCTAACACGTTTGAATAAGCCGCCCTAACTCTAGAATACTCGGGCCAATAATCCAAGAAATTAGCAAAAGTTGAATGTATTTCTACCACACCTCCTAATAAATCTCTAGAGTCCATTTTTTCTCTTTTCCAAGTGCCATTAACAGCTTCAGTGGTAGTGATAGTAAAACTGGCATTGTCCACCCCATAAGAGTCTCTTACGGCTTGACTAAAAGTTAGTCCGTTACTTCTAGCTCTACTTAATACGTTTGTATGCTCTTGTTCTGTATAAGTGGCACCTGTTGGAATAGTTCTAGGATCAATTCCATTAACAACTTCTCCATTTACTACAGCAAAACAAGCATTAGAAGTATTATTTCCTACTAAGTCAGGATTTTCTGCTAATTGTGTGATCAACCCATCAAAGTTAGATATATCAATTGTAACCTCGTTGATAGTCCCAGAGGAATCTATGTCTATACCGCCACTATTAATAGGCATAGGAATATAGTTAATACCACCAAACTGTACATTATAAGTAACGTCTGTGTTTAAGTCTCCTCTAACCTCCGCAAACCTCATAGGAAATCCGTCCGGCCAGCGTCTACCCTCTCCATCTGCCGTAGGATTGCCTTGGGCATTAGGAGGATACCACTCTCCCGGATAGTAAATTGTATATAATCTAACTAAAGGATTTTGAACAAAAGCGTTTCTTTCTCTAATATAGTTAGAATTATTTACCGCAGAAATAACTGCGTTAGAACCAATTATTTGTTCCGAAAAAGCTTTAGCTTGGAAAGGAATAGATTCAGTATTTCCCTCATCAGCTCGCACCGCTACGCTAGTTAAATTAGCGTGTATCCAATTATCATATTCGATACCATAAGTAAAATGAGAATTAGAGGCGGAAACTTCGAAAGTATCTGCAATACTTCCTAAAAGAAAATCGTAAAAAGGTCCTGCCTGTTCTCCAGCTATTCTTAAGTTTGCTTGTGTATGTACATTAGCCCCTTCGGCTCCTGGAACTGTTTTTGTAGTGACTGCTCTAATAGGTTTAAAATCAAAACCTGTATCTCCTAAAGTAGAGCTAGGATAATTAATAAAACTAGGATCGATTTGTCTATCGTTAATAAAAACAGAAAAAGAGTCTGAAGTTAAGTTACTTCTATTTAAAACATCAAGAGGTAAAGAAAAAGTATTAGTGGTTCCATTAATTTGAAAAGAGTTACCATTCACACTTAAAGAGGCAGCATTAGTGTAAGTTACTGATTCCACGTTTGAAGAAATTCTATTGAAAACAGGAGCAACATTCTCCCCTACAATAAATTCTTGAAAAACATTGGCTACTTTAACTTTAATATTTGAATTAGCTTTATCTGTAGAAACTACTGTACCAGTGGTACTAGTTATATTAGAGAGAATAGTATCTCCCTTATTAATAACACTAGGATTATTAATAGTTAAAACATAGTCATAAGTGCGAGTAGTCATTAGTCATAAACCTCTTTTAGTTTAAAACTAACTGTATAATAATTAGTTTGTAAACTAGTGTTAGACGAGTCTGAGAAAACATGGGAAACTTGTAAAGGACCGTCAAATCTTGATTGTATTGTACCATTTTCATTAATGTGTGTCAAATCAAAAGTGAATGTCTCAAAAGATCCGTTCCTTGCTATATAGAACTGTTCAATTGCGTGTTTTTCTACTCCAGTTATATTTGTATAGGTTAAATCAAAGTTACGCTTAGACCTACGACTTCTCAATCTTCTTTTTTCATAACCACCTTGAGATTCAAAATTAATTACATCAAACTCTCTGCTAGTGGAAAAACCTCGATCTGGTTTTCTATCTTCCATAGAAGTAAATCTATCAAAAGAATCAATATCACTTGAGAATCTTCTAATTACTAAAACATCATCAGACTGTAAAGGAGTATGAATTCTAGTAGCAGCAAGAGCAGGGGTTTCAAAATTACTTGACCTAACAACACTATCATTAACAAATCTAAAAGAATCTATAAAACCTTTTAAATTTTCTCTAGTGGAGGCACTAGTTGTGTTTATGCGACCTATTTCAAAAGCACCTGTTGGATTAATTGAATAGGTTACACTAGCATCATGTTGAACACTTGTTCCATTAATAAACAAAGCGGTATTTCCCGTCTCTTTATTATGAGCAACTGCGACATGAGTAAAAGTATCTGCACTAATAGAACCGCCCTGTACATCTGCTACATCTGAACCACTCTCCCTAACTCTCCACTGTATCTTATTGTTAGCTAGTCTACTAAGTTTTACAAAATTGTTATCATCTGTTCTATGAGAAAAAATTGTATTAGCCTGACTTGCATCCTCAAAACGAGCAAAACACTCTATACAAAAACTACTATCATATTTGAATTCTGCGCTATCAGCAAAACTAATTAAGTCAGTGGTTCCATCAAACGCGGCACTAGCGTTTCCAAATTTCTTTGTACTACTTAGCACAACATCTCCTGTAACTGTGGCTGCCCCATGAGCTTTAATACTTTCATCATTAAAATTTGATTCAAAGTTTAAAAGTAGTGCAGTATCATTAGCAGTGCCTATACTAATACCAGCGTTATCTAATTTAAGCGCAGCATTTCCTGTAGTAACTGCAGGAGAAGTGTTTATTGCTGGATGAATATATTGACTAGAAGCTTGTTCCACACCAGAAATTGTAACTAGCAAAGAATCAGTAGAATTAATAAATTCTTGAAAAGGAAGAGCAAAGTTTTGTGTAACTCCATTAATTACATAAGTATTTGCTTGTACTGTTGTGGCAGCATTACTATATTCAATATATTTTACTGACTGTGCTTTTCTAGTTGTTCTATACCGAGTAGGGATTGTGATAACTTTTAAGCTTAAAGAGTCAGCATTAGGAGCAGTCACAAAAGTGAGAGTAGCTCCAGAATTACTAACTGCGTAAGTAGAAGTAGCTTGTTCCACACCGTCTGCAGTTACTACAACTTCTCCAACGTGTTCTATAGTATGCGGAGTTAAATTAAACTCTGTAGTACTGCCTGTGCTTGAAAAGTTTACTGTGCCCACAGTATCAAAAGCTGTGGTAGTTATAGTAGCACCAGTAGGATAAGTAGCCATTATGATAAATTCCCCCTAATTGATCTTCTAATTGGTCCGTTATTTTGCATATCTCTAGTTATAATATCTACAACAATTCCCTCTGGGGTAACTGAAACACTCGGCTTACCGTCTGATTCTTGTGGAGTTCCTTGATTATTCATGTTAACTACAACATTAGGATTATTAGGCATTGTTCCGTGAGCGTTCATTGAATTTAGCGCGGGACCGCCAATCGCTTTTGCCATTGGCTTACGAATTACAAACTCGCCTGGCTCTAACAGGGCAGGTACTCTATCTCGTAGCGCCCCACCAGCGGCCATACGTCTTACAGGGCCTCCTGCAGCGGCTCCAAATAAAGAACCAGCCAAAAGTTTTATACCCTCGCCAGCTATCATTCCTACGATACCTCCAATAGCGCTTCCTGCAGGTCCACCAATTAGTCCACCAGCTAAGGCTCCCAATCCTGCTCCAGCCATTCCAGCAAGTTCGCCAAGGTTTTCAAAACTGAATCCTAACCCCTCAGTTTTGCCTGCAACATCGACCGTAGATTGTGCGAGGTTACTTTGCGACTTTACAGTCTCTGTCGCTGCAACGGCCCCTTTCTTTGCTTGATTTGCTTCTGCCCTCTTTTCTTTTACAAGATTTTTAGAAAATTGTCCGTCTCTTAGTTTGCTAGTTGCCTCCCCTAAAACACTAGATTCACCTCCAGCAACCTCAGTTACAAGCACAGGAGAACCGATTCCTCCGATGCCTCCCATTACCTGAACTCGTTGAACTTCTAGTCCTAGTCCTTCAAAAATTTTCATTTGATCGGAGAAAGTTTGTTCTAAAGCATTAAAACTTGATTGGGCTTGTTGTGCAGTAGTTTTTTGCGCCCCCACTTGTTGTTGAAGAAGGCTTACTACTTGGCTTTGTCCCCCACCACCAAACAATCCTCCAAAAGCTCCACCCATCATGCTCTTAAACTGGCCAGCAACAAAATCTTTAATCGGAGCAATAATAAACTCATCAGTAAAGCTAGTTGTCACATCTTCCAAGATTCCAATAAACAAGTCTTTGACACCTTGTTTAAAGCTATCCATAGTAAGAGTGCCCTCTCTGAGTGCTCCGAAGAAGTCTTCGACAGCGCCTCCGAGTCGGTCTTGAATTTTTTCACTAATCGCATTAACAGCTTTAAGAAAACTATTATTTAATATCTCATTAAGTTTTTCTTGTGCTGTGATGGCTTTTTGTTTTGCCAACGCTTCATTCTCTGCTGCTTTTAATGTTGCCTTGGAAGTAGCTATTTCGGTATCTCTCACTCTTTCAGCAGCTTTAATTTTTTCTTCTAATTCAGCTAAGTCTTTTTGTTTTTGCATATCTAAGATAGATGCTCTATCCACAAAAGACTTCTTTTGTCCTTCTAAGATTCTTAATTCAGAATTTATTGCAGCTATTCTTTTGTCTCTTGCGCCTTTGATTGCGGCTACTTTATTATTCTCTTCTTCTTTAGCGATATTTTTTTGAGTCTTAGCAATATTATTTTGAGTTTTAAATAGTTTTTCGTTTGCCGCTTGTGCCGCCAAGACTTGCTTCTCTAAATTTTGTATGCCTCCCATGTCCTGAGTACCAAACTGTTGTCTAGTGAAACCAACAGTACCGCCCATCGCTTCCGTGATTTTTGCAGCGTGCTGGAACAAAGCATCTCCTAATTGGACTTGATGCTCTTTTAATGCTCTGGCTTGCTCCAACATTACACCTAGCTGTTTATCTGTAAGTTCTTTTTGTACTTTTTGTGAAGCAAGAGTTGCATTAATTTGCGCATTACGAGAAGCTCTATCTAACTCAGCTTGTTTAATTTGATCTTTGGCATTTGCTCCCACACTTCCCTTTTCTGCTTCTAAAAGTTTGGTTCTAACAAGGTTTTCTGCTTGTTCATTTTGAAGTTTTCTTTCCTCTATTTGAAATCTTTTTTCAATTATACCTTTTTCTGTATTAAGTAATGCAAGCTGTTGTGTATATTTTTTATTAGCTAACGCAATTTCTTCCGCAGTTTGTCGCTTTTGAATTTCGGCCAGCTTCAGCGCTTCAGAAGCGTCAATACGAAGAGCCTCCATCTCAATAGCTTGTCGATCTTTATCAGTAAATAGTCCTCCAAAAGTAGAAGCAACCGTGCTTTGCATTTGATTTGTTCTACGAGCGTCTTCTGCGGCAATCTGGGCAGATATTTTTTGTTGCTCTCTTAAAAGAGTATTTTGACGTAAAGTTTCTTCAGCTGCGGCAATCTTAGAGTTAACACCTTGTTCTGCAAGTGCTAGTGTTGCCTCTTCAAGGTCTAATTGTACTTTGAGTCCATTAGTTATTTGAGCTTGCGATTCTGCGATGGCTTGAGAAAGTTTATCTTTATCTGCTGAAATTTTTCTGTTTCTCTCATCAATCTTTCCTTGCAACTTAATTTTTTCTAGCTTATTTGTTTCAATGGTTAGTTGTAACTGCGCTTTTTTAGTGGCTTTATCTAAAGCTTTATTTTGTTTTTCTAATTCTATGTTTATAGAAGTATAAATTCCTTTTAAAATACTAGTAGTTCTATTAACTATTTCTTGTTCTTTTTCTGTTAATTTACGGTTCGACGTGACTAAATCTTTACCTCTTTGAAGGAAGTTTAGTCTAGATTTCTCTATATCCAAAGAGTCTTGGTTTATTTTTACCGTGCCATCAGCAGCAATTCTAATAACTTTATATAAATCTGCGGCAGCTTTTATTTCTTTTCCAAAAATGTCTTTTAAGGCGTCACCTAGTTCTGCTAGACGAGTTCCTGCCTTACTAGCGTTATTAATAATACTGTCTGGACCACGGAATAGACTATCAAGTGTGCCTCGGAGTACCCTCCCTGCAGGGCCTGTTTTTTCTAATTCTTTTACTGTAGTAGCAAAAGATTTTCTCAAAGCATCTTGTTTTTTACTTAAACCTTCTGAAGTAAAAGCTGATTCTGCTAATAATTTTTGAAATTCTGCTAATTGAGTAAGAAAGAGAGCTAGTTCTGGTGTTTGTTGCAAAGCGCCAATAGTAAATTGTTCTCCTTGTATTCCTTGTGTTCCCCCAAAAGCGCTTTGTAATACTCCTTGTCCTTCGCCTTGTATCGCCATACCGGTGGTGGCGCCTCGTTGATCTTTTACTGCTTCTGTTATCTTATTAAATCTGTTAGCAAGTCCTGGAACCGCATCTTCTAATATCTTGAATAATTTTTCCACTTGGTTAGCAAGTTCTGTCTCAGTTCCAGAAAGAATTGAGATTATACCTTCATTTACGGCTTTTAATTGATTATCGTCTAACCCAAAGCGTTTTTTTAAGTCTTGTCCAGCAGCTTCTTGTGATACCTCTAAGATTAATTTTTTAACTTCTGCTTTAGATAAGTCTCCTATGTCGCCATACGAAGTTTTAACTCGTTGTAGCACACTATTAATAGAGCGACCATCTAACCCTAAAGGTCGAAGAACTCTTTGCACCGCACTAATTACTGAACCCTCTTTAGCAAGACCCAATCTTCCGCTCTCTTCTTGAATAGCTTCTCTAATACGAGAAGATACTTTTCTTGCTTCTTCAATTACTTTTTTACCCTCAACTTGATTACCACTCAAACCAAAAAATCTTGCAAAAGAGCCGCCTTTGTCCGTAACTTGTGAAGCAGCTAGATTATTCAAAGCTTGTTGTGCTTGGTTTGCTGCAGGAGCAGCCTTAAGAAGAAAGTCATTAAAAGCAGCCTGTGCCCGAGCCGCTGCATTTGCTTTTTTAGTATAATCTTCAAAAAATGATTTAATCGTTTCGCCTGCTGCCGCAAATAAATCTATCCCAAAAACAGCTTTTCCTATTGTAGAGGCTAGAAGTTGAAAAATAGATACAAAGAAAAAGATTTTACCGAGGGCACCCACTAAAAGATTAACTGCTTTAGTAGTGCCTGAAATAATTCTAGTAGCTACAGCGGTTGCTGCGGCCGCGATCTGCGCTCCTTTGCCTAAGCTACCATATGCTCGATTGGCTCTCCTAAGAGCTTTTTCAACATTTACTCCGGCAGCAGCTTGTTGTTGTAACGCTTTAATTAGGCTACGCAACTCTACCGCAGTTAAAGTGCCTTGTCTTCCTAGTTTAACTAGTTCTCTAACTTTACCTTGTGTATCTCTAGTTCCTTTGACAGTTTGTAGGTTTAATTGTTCTAAAGTTTTGGACAATAACATACTTGATTTACTTGCTTTAGCGGTAGATTTTTCAAAGTTAGTAGCGATACTAGCACCAAAATTCTGAACAGCTATAGTAGCACTACCAAGACCTGCTGTAGTCACTTGAGCGAGTTTAGAAAAGATTAATCCTCCTAAAATACCTGCTGCTGCTAAAGTATTTGCAAAGTTTCCAGATAAGAAACCAACAAAAGGACCAAGAGCTTGTGCCAAAATACCTAGTAAAGAATCAGATAAATTTTGCAAGTCGGCACTAAATTTATTTAAAGCTTCTGCACTAGTGGTTACAGTGGTATCAATAATAGAGAACTTTTTAAGACCTTGATCAATAGTAGCGTTAGCAAAAGCTTGGCTTCTTTCATAAGTAGTTAAGTCACTAGCAGCTTTACCAATAGAGTCAGCATATTTTTTCACAGCGTCATCTAGCCTAACAATGATACCCAATTCGTCCAAAATTTCCGGTTCAATCTTAGCGACACCTCGAACTAACCTGTCTTGGGAATCAACCAAGTTTCTTCCCAAAGCAACAGAGGCTTTTAAGGCAACTTTTGTTAAGTTTTCAATTTGTTCTGAATTAAATCCTGCGGATAACGCAAGGTTAGTGGTCTTAGCGGCTTCTGCAATGCTAAGTTGTCCTTTAGTAATTTCTTGAATTTTTGAAAGAACTAAATCGCCTTGTTCTCCAACCGTTGCAGCTAGAGTTCTGGTTCCATCAATGGCTTGTTGATTTTGAGCAGCCCTGTTTAAGGCATTAAAAGCAGCACTTAGAGCAAAAATTGTTGCAGCTGCACCAGCATAAGCAGAAACAACACCGCCCAAGCCTGATGCTTGAGCAGCAAAAGCTCTGCCCGAAGAGGCACTAGCTTGACCTAGACGAGTTTGAGCGCGACCGATAGCCTCAGTTTCTTTGGCTGTCTTCGCTCCGCCTCTTGTGGTAAATCTAGTTTCAACAACATTTTGAATTTTTGCCATTCTTATTTCCTTGCTTTACGTTGCGCTTCGTAATGCTTACTTGTTTCTGCAATAATAAATTGTAATAACTCAAAAGCTTCTCGGTTACCTTCGATACCGTATAACTCCATGATATCACCAAGACCTGCAAAGTCTTTACCTAGCCATATACCGTTCATCCCTTCTATTTTATCTGGCAATGCTTGAAAAAGTGTTACTGCGATTGCTGCCTCATACGACAAGTTATCAAAAGTCATAGGCATTTCATCGGGGTTTGGTTCCCAACCCATCTGTTCACACATTAGCAAGTAATGCTCTTGGGTCATTCCCCCTGCTTGGAACTGCTGCCGGAGGAATCTTTCAAGTTTTTTACGTCAGTTTCCTTTTTCGTAATAGAAAACTGTTCAAACTCATTCATAGTATCCGTAACAAACTGATCAAATACTGTAGAATTAGTAATCAAACTTAATGCTTCTTCTTCAGAATAAGAAATTTCTTCTTCTCCATCATCTCCGCTAATATCAACGGGTAGCAATAATGGAAGATGTTTAACTTTAAGACCTTTCCAGCCTTTAATCGCTCTTTCACAATAAGCTGCTAAGAACTTATCATTATCAATTTCTTCTTCTCTTTGCCGAGTACGTTTATTAAACTTAAAGGTTAGGCTCGCATTGCGAATCTTCATCAAATCCTCTCTATTTAAATATACTAGACTAATAACAAATTCCTCAACATCTGGGAATTCAACGTCGACAACTGTTTCAGTTGCCATTAGGGATGCGATCTTACTCATTTTTCCCCTCTCCTTTCTATATAAAAAGGGTGTTCACCG
>MDSV01041714.1_pt1 | contig 13265 bp, 8 predicted proteins | sample 810851 | NCBI WGS metagenome assembly MDSV01 (sample SAMN05326640, study PRJNA326480) | marine metagenome | isolation source: seawater | place: Atlantic Ocean: North East | collected 2012 | reverse complement strand
TGGCGACGCGCGAGCGCAAACCGCGCGACGCGAGCGACGCGCTCCGGCGCGCCGAGCGGGACGCGCGCGCGGACGGCGACGCCGTCGCGCTGCGCGACGTGCTGCTCACGCGCGCGCAGCTTCACGCCTCGACCGGCGAGCACGCGGACGCGGCCGCCGCGCTCCGCGAGGCGATGGACGCGGACGGCGACGGGAGCGGCGCGCTCGGCGGCGCGCCCGCCGCGGCGGCGACGCTCGCCGCGCTGCTCGACCTCGCCGGCGACGCGGAGGGTGCCGACGCGGCGCTGGACGCTCTGCTCGCCGCGTCCGCCGCCCGGGGCGGCGAGCGTCGCGTGCCTCCCGCGGCGACGCTGCGCGCGGCCGACCGCGCGCTCGCGCGAGGCCACGCCGCCGAGGCGGCGGCGGCGTACGCCTCGGTGGCGGACGGCGCCGCGGATGACGAGACGAAGAGCGCGGCGCTGGCGGGGGCGACGCGCGCCGCCGCCGCGACGGGCGACCTGGCCGCGGCTGAGCGGTTCGCGGCCGCCGCGTCCGCCTCGTGCGCGACGGTGGCGGGCGCTTCGCGCGCGCTGGACGCGGACGCGCTGGAGGAGGCGCTTCCCGCGTCCGTGGTGGCGCGCGCCGCCGAGCTGGAGCAGAAGATGGCGCGTTCGAAAAGCAAGCGCGGCGCGGGGGAGGCGAGCGCGCCCGGCGAGTTCAAGAAGCGCGCGCGCAAGAAGAAAGCCCCATTGTACCCGAAAGGGTTCGACCCCGCGAACCCCGGCCCTTTGCCGGACAAAGACCGGTGGCTCCCCCTGCGCGAGCGCGCCTCGTATAGGGGCAAGCGCAAGAAGCAGGTCAACGTGCGCGGCGCGCAGGGCGCCGCCAACATGAGCGCGGATGACAAGAAGAAGGAGTTTTCGGGCGGCGCGGAGGGCGAGGACAAAGCGCCGAGCGTCGCGGAGAAGGTCGCCGCGGCGAACGCGGGGAAGGGCAAGAAGGGCAAGAAGGGAAGGCGATGAGATCGTTCGCGGTGGCGTGAGCGGAGAAGGGGGGAGCAGGAGGAGCGGTGATGACGTGTCCGCGTCTCGCTTTTTACGTGTACCATCCGACGCCCCTTTGCGCGTCGTTACATCGAAACGCGACTCGCTCTCTCGTCAAACGTCCGTCGGTTTACTCGAAGGACTTGACGTCGGGCACGTCGTCGCCGTCCGCGCCGTACTGCGCGGCGATCTTCTTGAGGTTCGCGAGGTTGTCGGGCCCGAGCTGGTTGATGATGCCGGGGAGCAGGTCCTGGAGCTTCTTCGTGGACGAAGGGCCGGACACGACGTACGTGTTCGCCGCGATGCTCGCCTTCACCGTGGGGTTGGTGTAATGGATCACGGAATCCTCCTGGAAGATGTTCACCTCCTCGATGCCGGGGATCTGCTGCACGCCCAGACGCTTGACGGTGTTGTCCAGGCGCTTGTCATCGTTGGAAGTGGTCTTGTGCACAGCCTTGTGCTTACTGCGAGAGGCGGCGAGAGGAAGAGCGCGGACGGTCAGCGCGCGAACGAAGGGAAACCGGAAAAAAAACTCTCGCGCGGTGGCTGTCGCCGTTTCAGCAGAGGGGTCGCCCGGCGTGGCCATCGCGTCGCTCGACCGTCTCCGGAACCGTCGCGCGGCGCGCGGCGCGATACCCCACGCGCGGATCGAACGGCACATTCGGCTTAGACATGACGTGACGCATCGAGCGCGCGTCTCGCCGGTCGCGTGTGTCCATCCGATCGACGCCCCCGCGCGTCCGCGACGCGGGCTGTCGCGCGAAGGAAATCGCGCTCGCTATCTTCGAGATGCCCTAGTCGTGGAAAGACGGTGTGTACGTACCGGCGCATGGTACCCTTGCCACCCATGCGGACGGAACCCGCGAGCTTCTTGAGCTTCTCAACGTCCATGGTTGCTTCCTACGAGAGTGCGAAGGTCAGAGGACGCGCGGTCAGTCGGGATGCTCGAGCGCTGAAGGGTCACGCGTCCGTCTCCGGAGGCCGCTCGCCATCGCGAACCGAAATCCACTCGCCGCGCGATGCGAGTTTTCCGCGTCAGGGTTTTGGTCCGCGAGGACACGCACCTGTGACTCCGAGGGTTTCTGACGGGACGAGTGACCCGAAGGGTAGACTCGTGGGCCTGCACGTGACGTGCGGGGTCGCGCGTGCGAAAGAGACGGAGCGCGTGGGTGCCGAACGCCACCACTCCGGAGACGGAAGAGTCAGTGAAAACTCGGTCGGTTGGGCAGCGGACGGCGTTTTCCGGCCTTCTTCCGCCGCGGTGGTGCCGCTCGGAGGTTCGCGAGAAGAAAGAAATCTGTTTCCCGCGCGACACGCGCGGCGAGTCGCTCGTGTTCGAGACGTAGGTTTTCTTACAAGACACCGAAAGAAAGAAGAACGTCGTCTTCCGGGTCCGCGCGCGCGGGCGATGCCGCGCCGCCTGGGTCCGCCGTCGCGGTCCGTCGTTCGGGCGTGCCGCCCCGCGCGGCGCTTTTTTTTCTCTTCACCCGCGGCCGCGACCTCGGCCTCCGCCGAAACCGCGGCCGCCGCCCCGGCCTCCCGCGAAGCCGCGGCCGCCGCCCCGGCCTCCGGCGAAGCCGCCTCGGCCGCCTCCTCTGCCACCGCCCCGACCGCCTCGGCCGCCTCCTCTGCCACCGCGGCCGCCGCGGCCGCCGCCGCGGCCGCCGCCGGCGCCCCCCTTTTGCGGCAAGAAGCGCTCCATGGGCAACAGCTTGTCGGGCGAGATGTGGAACTTGTCGCCCTTGGCGTACGAGGTGGCGACGATGCCCTCCGCCATCTTGATCGTGAACATCGAGGCGTTGATCGGGCCGAAGATCTCCTCTACCTTGCCAACCTGGGTCTTGTTCTCCAGGAAGATGGGGCCGTTGAAGTAGGGCACCTGCGCGTCGAGCGGAGGAGGAGGGATTCGACGCCGAGTCAGAGAAGAAGAAAAAAGCGCACTCGACGGACTTCGACGAAACCGTCACTCGACGAAAACCGCTTTCCCGCGTGGGGATCCGAAGTCGGGGGGTCGCTCGCGCGTCTCTCCGACGTACCTTGGCGTTCGTGAGCTTGCACACGGCCTCGCCCTCGCAGGCATGCATGAACGTGCCGACCTCTGCGCGCGTTCGGGGGTTCAGTCGGGTGGGGGCGTGGTCAGCGGAGGCGAGAGCGGGGAAAGGGCGGCGGCAGATTTCACGCGAGCACCGCCGCTGCGCACTAGGGTAAACCAACAATTTCGACGGGCGGGGATGAGCGGGCGTCGCTCAACGCGTCCACCGGCCGATCGATACGCGCGCGAGGAACGCGAAGGAGACGAGCACGCACCCACGACCGTGTCCGGAGGTCCTTCGTCGAAGCCGCCTCTGCCTCCCCTGCCGCCGCGGCCGCCAAACCCGCGGCCACCCGGGGATCCTCGGCCCCCGAACCCACGCCCGCCGCCCCCGAATCCTCTGCCCGCGGGAGGTCTCATGGTCTTGTCGGCGTGCGGGTTGTGGGTCCCGTGTGTGTCTCTTCGGAGAGCGCGAGCGAGTCGCGAAGTTTCCTGGGAGACGCGAGGCGTGCGAGCGCGCGCGTCGGTGTGCCTCACACGCCAGGGTAGGGCGAGCGCTCCACCGACGTTTTCGCGAGCATGCGCGTTCCAGCTGAGTGTTTATTTAGGGCGCTGGTATCGGCGAGGCGAGCGCCGCCGGGTTGACTTTTCGCAGGCGCGAACGCGGTCGTGCCTGGCGGCACGAGCACAGATCGCCGCGTGGACGCGCAGCGCGAGGCGAGCTCACACCGCGGATCGTTCCTCTTCGTGTGATCCCCTTCCGGTCGAACAGCACCGGTCGAACACACGCGTCGAAGGTCTCCGACGTCGCGCGCGCTTGCCCGATCGGCTAAAGGTCCCAGACAAACGCAACCATGGTGCGTGCACGGCCGCCGGGCGCGCGCGCCGCAGCGGCAGGCTCGCGACGCACCTCGGGCGATCGGGACGCGTCGTGTCGTCACGAGCGCGCGCACGTCGTCGAAACGCGAGCTTCGATCGAACTTCACCAGCACCGGCTTGCCCTCTCGCCCGCGCCCGAGAGAAGCGCGTAGGGTTGCTCGGCGTTCGGCGCGCGCGATCGTTCGGTCGCGTCGCGCGTGTGTCGAGCGCCTTTTTTTTTCGTGCCGCCGCCGCCGAATCGCGACGACCCTTCGTCTTCTCTGCAGGTCCTGACGATCGCGCGCGCTCCCCCTCGCAGGCGCCCGGCGACTGCCGCATGTATAAGCCCCTGTTCCCCGAGGTGGACGAGGTGGTGATGGTGCAGGTCAAGTCGATCGCGGAGATGGGCGCGTACGTGCAGCTGCTCGAGTACAACGGCATCGAAGGGATGATCTTGTTGTCCGAGCTGACGCGCCGGCGCATCCGCTCCGTGAGCAAGCTCATCAAAGTCGGTCGCGTCGAGCCCGTGATGGTGTTGCGAGTGGACAAGGAAAAGGGCTACATCGACCTCTCGAAGCGCCGCGTCTCCCCCGAGGACGTCGCCGCGGCGGAGGAGAAGTACAACAAAAGCAAGATGGTGCACTCCATCTTGCGGCACGTCGCGGAGACGACGCCCGGCCATACTTTGGAGGAGCTGTACGAGCACATGGCGTGGCCCCTGTACGAGTCGCACGGCCACTGCTTCGAGGCGTTCAAGCAGATGGTCGCGAACCCGGACACTGTGCTCGATTCGTTGCGAAGGCCGGACGGGTCGCCGGCGGTGGACGCGGCGGTGAAGGAAGCGCTCGTGAAGGACATCCGCCGGCGCATGACCCCGCAGCCGCTCAAGGTGCGCGCGGACGTCGAGCTGACGTGCTTCGCGTACGACGGCGTCATGCACATCAAAGACGCGATGCGCGCGGCTCTGGCGAAGAGCGGGAACCCCGAGGAGGGCGGCATCAAGCTCTCGGTGAGCCTCGTCGCGTCGCCGCTGTACGTGGTGACGTGCAGTACTCTGGACAAGGACGCCGGCGTCGCGCTCGTGGACGAGGCGGTGGCGGCGGCGGCGGCGGCGATCGAGAAGGCGGGCGGCAAGGTGGTGATCAAGGAAGCCGCGCGCGCGGTGAGCGAGCGCGACGACCGCCTGCTGGCGGAGAAGATGGAGAAGTTGCAGAAGGCGCAGGAAGACGAGGACAGCGACTCGGGGAGCGAGGACGAGACCATGGGCGACGTCGACGCCTCCAAGCTCGGCGGCGCGCTCACCATGTGATTTTTCTCGCTCCCCGAAACCCGCCGGACGGCGGACGAAAGCGGCGCGCGCGGAATCGCGCGAGGTTTCGAGAAGAGACGCGCGGTCCGTCGAATCCGCGTGATGGGCGCGCGGCGGCGGTAGATCCGTATCAATCACACGACGACGTCGATCGCGCGCGCTCGGACCACCGCGACGCTGCTTCGACGGCCGCTCACTACTACTTACTCACTTCTTCGCCGCGGCGGGAGGCTCCTGCAGGAACTTGTCGAGCTGCTGCTTGAGCTGCTTGTTGGCGCGGTTCAGGAACGCCGTCTCTTCGGCGTGCTTTGTCTCCTCGCGCGTTCTGCGCTCTGCCTCGCGAGTCTCGATCGCCTCGCACTTCGCGCGCCACTCCGCCTCCCGCCGCTCCAGATCGGCGATCTTGCGCGCCTGCGCGTCGATGGTCTCGGCCATCTCCGATTTGCCCTGCTCCGTCTGCAGCGCCTTGCGCATCCCAAACGCCACGCTGCTCTCGTAGAGCGTCTGGTACGCCATGATGGACATCCGCAGCTCGTCCCTGACTCGTAACAGCAGCAAACCGCGTTCGGCGCAGTTCACGGTGACTTGGCGGATCAGCTCGTCGAAACACTGCGCGTACAGCTCCTCGCGAACGGGACATATGCCCGTCTCGCGCGCCTGTCGTTCGTTTAACAACGCGTCCAGCCTCTCCTGCAGCGTGATGACGTCCATGCGCGTGGCGGGCGCGGACGTCACGCGCTGCACCCACAGCGCGGAGCTGTCCTCGAACTCGCGCGGAGGCAGGATGGCGTTCAGGATGTCCTCCGTCTGCTTCGCCGAAGCCGTCGCGCTCGGGTTCTTCGCCGACTCGGCCAGGGCCGATTTCTGTTTGCGCGTTTGGACGATCCGAAGAGGCGAAGGGAGGATCGGTCGGATCCGGAAGAAGAGCGGTGGGGGGTCAGGCGCTTTCGGGGGAGCGTCGGGCGCTTTTACGAGCCGCGCGAGGACGGTCGGCACGGGGACGTCCCGGCGAGTCCACTCTGTGGCTCGTCCTCCCCGCGAGCCCGACGCGGGGAAGGTCTCGGGTCGAGTCCTCCGGGGATGCCAAATTAAGCGACGACCGCGTTTCACGCCGCGACGTTGGCGTTTCGCCGGTACGCCCTCCTCCGGAGAACGGCGCGTTCGCCCGCGACGCGACGTACCTTGGTGCTTTTCGGGATGCGCGCGTCTTTCGTAGTGGTGATCTGCGGATGACGAGGGGGAAGGACGGTCAGCGACCAACACGGGGCGGTCGCGCCGCGCGAGCGCCGCGGAAGGCACGAGGACGCGACGCGATGTCGTTCGCAGAGGTAACGCCGGGGGCGTCCGATTGGGCGCGCGGAGAGAACGGAGACGCACCATGATGGGCGACTCATACTTCACGAGCGTGTCCACGGGTGGGATCGGCATGGCGCCCGGTCTCCTGCGCCGAAAGCGACCCGCGCGCCGCTCCTTGTCTCAGTCGACGCGCGCGCGTCTCCACGGAAACAGCGCTTGAAAGTCCGAACAGAACTTCGCTAAAAGCGCTCTCTTGACGCAAACCTGGTCGTGAACCAGCAAGGTCGTCGCACCGAAGCGTCCTATGGGCTTTTGCACTGAGCTGCCGTTTGACCTTCAACTTTTGCCCCGGTGGCCTTTCCGATGGCCGTCTGCAAGCGCGGCGAGCGCGTCACTGCCCAGCGCGCTGCGCTGATCCGTGTCTTTGCTCGACGGGATCCGGATCACGCGCCGAGGGCTTCGAGTTCGTCAGTGCGACGCGCCCGGGCGGCGGGGCGGCGTTCGAGCGCGGGCGCTGCGGGTGAGGCGGGCGCGTCGCCGATCGTTCGTGGCAGGGAGAAAATGGCGGACTTGCTCGACAACCCGCACGCGGTGCTGGACGGCCAGGTACGAGACCACGCCGCTGAATTACACGATCGAGGGTCTTCGACGCGCGCGTCGCGCGCGCGATGACCGGACGCGCGCGTCCCGCGCGTCGCGGGACGGCGTTCGCCTCGACCCGCGTCACGGCCCGTCCCCTCCCGTTTTCCCGTCGCGCGCGCGCCTTTCGATTCTCGGAAAAAACATCCGACTGACGCGCTTCGTTCGCTTCGACGTCCTCTGCCCCGTCGCCGCGCTCCCCAGATCGAGCAGCTGCTGTCCGGTGTGATCGTGTCCGAGGCGGAGGTGAAGAAAATATGCGAGGCGGCGAAGGAGGCGCTGGCGGCGGAGGCGAACGTCGTCGCGGTCAAAGCGCCGGTGACCGTGGTCGGGGACATCCACGGCCAGTTCGCGGACCTGGTGGAGATGTTCGCCATTGGCGGCGCCGCGCCCGGGACGAATTACCTGTTCCTCGGGGACTACGTCGACCGCGGGTACGACTCGGTGGAGACGGTGTGCACGGTGATGGCGCTGAAAGCCCGGTGGCCGTCGCGCGTGACTCTGCTGAGAGGTAACCACGAATCGCGGCAGATCACGCAGGTGTACGGCTTTTACGACGAGTGCCTACGCAAATACGGCAACGCCGACGTGTGGCGGTATATCACGGACGCGTTCGACCACCTGCCGCTCGCGGCGGTCGTGGAAAACCAAATCTTCTGTCCGCACGGCGGCCTGAGCCCGAGCCTGGACACGCTGGAGCACATCCGCGAGCTGGACCGGACGCAGGAGGTGCCGCACGAAGGGCCGATGTGCGATTTGCTCTGGAGCGACCCGGACGATCGGTGCGGGTGGGGCATCTCGCCCAGAGGCGCGGGGTACACGTTCGGGCAGGACATTTCGGAGCAGTTCAACCGCGCGAACGGTCTGAACTTGATCGCGCGGGCGCACCAGCTGGTGCAGGAAGGGTACGAGTGGGCGCACGACGGATCCGTGGTGACGGTGTTTAGCGCGCCCAACTACTGCTACCGGTGCGGGAACCAGGGCGCGATCATGGAGGTGGACGAGCACATGAACCGCGCGTTTCTGCAGTACGAGCAGTTCAAGCGCGTGGTGAACCCGGAGGAGCGGCGGCGACGCGCCAAGATGCCGGACTACTTCTTGTGAAGAAGCTGTAGTCCGAAAAGAGGCGACTACGCGACGCGACGAGAGAAGAGAGCGTTTGCTGGTGAATACTTTTTTTCGCGTTTGAAAAGCTTTGCGCGCGTCACTCCGCCAGGCTCGGCATGGCCGAGCCGTACCCTGCGATGGCTCGGACCGCCCCCACGTCCGGTTCGTCCCCGAGCTCCTCGGGCGTGCGCACGACCCCGTCCGCGCCCATCACCGCCGTCGTCGGGTTGTACCCCTCGTTGTAGTTGTCGCACCCCAAGTCGCGCAACGCGGCGGTGGCGACATCCCCGCACGCCTTCGGGTGGTTCCTCTTCGCCAGACGCAGCGACGCCTCCGCCGTCGTGGCCAGCGCGACGGCGCGCAGCTCGGGGGTGCGCACGACGGCGTTGCGGAAGAACATACACGCCTGGCGCTGGAGCCCGGGATGGGTCGCGCCCACCGGACCGCCCATGGCCTCGGCGACGATCTCGAACGCGTTCTCGGACGCGCACGCCGTCGCCGCCTCCGGGTGCTTCAGGCACGAAGCCGCCAGAGCGCCCACGCACTGCTCCGTCGCCGCCAAACACGCCGAGGGACCGTCTTCTCGGTGTTCGCGCGCTCGCGTCTCCTCCGCGTACGCACGGGAAAACATGCCCGACGGTGCCATGCGCATCAGCGCGGCTCGCCGCGCGTTCATCGCGCTCGCCTCGGCGCTCGGTTCCTTCGCCGTCGCCGCGCGCTCGGCGAATACGCGGGCGCAGTGCGCGAGCGCGGCGATTCCGTCGCGCTGCACGATGAGCGCCTTGACCTCGTCGCTGCCCGCGAGCTGCCGCACCAGCTGCGCGCACGCCTTGGTGGCTCGCGCGGACGACGTCGCGGGGCCGCGCAGCAAGCGCAGCGCCGTGTCCAGCCCCCCGCGCTCCGCGGTCTCGCGGCAGATGTCGTCGTTCACGGCGACGTGCCGCGTGGCGGCGGCGAGCTCTCGCGCGAGGCGCAGGTCGACGGTTTCCGCGGCGGCTTCGCGCGCGAGCGCGGCGCACAGCGCCGTCGCCGCGCCCGCCTTGGCGAGCGCGCGCGCGTGCGCGAATGCGCCCGACGCGGGCTCGCGCGGGTCGTCCCCGGTGGTCAGCGCGCGAATCGCCGCGCACGCCTCGCGCGTCGCCTCGCGCGCGCAGCGAGGATCCGTCGCGGCGACGGCGGATTCGTCCCGCGCCTCCTTCTCCTCGGTGCGGGAGGCGGCTTCGGCTTCGGCTTCGCGCAGGATCGCCACCAGGCACGTCTCCACCTCCGCCTTGACGAACGCGCCTTTGTTCGCCTCGCACGTCTCGGCCGCCGCGGCAACCGTCCGGGCGAACGCAGCCATGCGTCGCAGTCTGGCGTCCGCCACGACGGATTCGGCGGCGCACGCGGGCCAGGCGGCTCGCGTCACCTCCATCGGGAACTTGAGCGCGGCGAACGTCGCCTTCGCCTCGTCCGCGTCGAGCACGGCCGCGAGGACGCCCAGGGCGTCCGGCAAAGAATCGTGGGTAGATTCGGGCCTGTCGACGCAACGCGTCGCGGTGGTCAAAACGTGCAGGCGCGCGGCTTGCACGACCCCCGCGCCCGTCGCCGCCGCGCCCCACCCGGGGATATTCCACCCCGCGATCGCGGCCCGCAGCACGTGGCTCGCCGCGCTCGCGCCGCTGAATTTCTCGTCCGACGCCGGGTCTTTCGCGGCGGTCTCCACGGCCTCCACGAAGGTCTGCGTCGGAGCGACGATGACGTGCTCGCCGCGTCCCTCGGGGCCGGCGTAGGACTTGTCGATCTCGCTCAAGTCGACGTTTTGCAACTCGAACGCCTTCACCGCGTCCGCGACCGCCTCGTCGGGCTCGAGGTCGAAGTCGTCGATGTTCTCCTGCACAGCCTCGTCGAACGTCTCCTGCGAGATGCGCCGCGGCGGGCCCTTAGCCGCTTTCACGGCCATGGCGTCCGGGGTGCGAGAAGGGGCGCCGAACAGGCGTGCGTCGCCGTCGAAGACTGCGCGTAGCTTTCCGCTGTGTGCCTTCCGCGTCTGCGCGTTCTGCGCGCGCTGCGCGTGATCGTCGCCGAGACGCGAGAGGACGAGACGAGTTCTCGAGTTCACGAGTTGACCAAATTTTTACCGTTGACGCGTTGAGTTTCCCGAACCTCCTGCACGTTTGAAAACACTTTTCCTCGAGTCATCCGCGCTCGGGCGCCACTACCACGCGCGCTTCACGCACACCCCCACACTCACCTCACTACTCACATCATGTCTGGCAAGGGCGCTAAGGGCCTCTCCGGCAAGGGCCTCTCCGGCAAGGGCGCCAAGGGCACCATGAAGGGCGGCGACAAGAAGAAGCCCACCTCCCGCTCCGTCAAGGCCGGCCTCCAGTTCCCCGTCGGCCGCATCCACAGGTTCCTCAAGGTATGTTCCGCGTGTTCGTCTTCGCGGAATCGACGTCGCTCGATGTCCCGAACCCCGCACGCGTATCGCCGCGCGTGTTTCAAGGTGTTCCTCGTGGGCGACGCATCGAATCGCGCCTCGCCGCGTCGCGCGTCGCTCGCCGCGTCGCGTGAAATTTGAAATGCCCCACCCATCCGGCTTTCTCCACGGTCGCATTTCGGTCGTTCCGACGGACCCCTGACCTCCGCCGCTCCCCTCGCGACCGTTCCATCAGAACCGCGCCGCCTCCGGCGGCCGCGTCGGTGCCACCGCCGCCGTGTACTCCGCCGCTATCCTCGGTGCGTCGCCTCTCCGCCCCGCACGCGCGCGTCTCCGGCGCGTTCCTTCAAGCCATCCACGACGGTTCGAGAGTCGTTGCTTCCAAGAGGATTCGCTGACGCGCGGTCGCTCACAACTCTCTCTTTCGCTCTCGCGCCCCGCAGAATACCTCACCGCCGAGGTTCTCGAGCTCGCCGGCAACGCCTCCAAGGATCTCAAGGTGCGTCCCGCCGACATCGCCGCTCGCACCGCCCGCCCGCGCCGCTTACCGGCACGTTTCCGTTCGGGGTCGCGGACGCCTCCGGTCGACAGACCGTCGAGACGTGTTTGAATCCGTTCGAAAAACGTTTTTCTGTCCGTTTCTTTTTTTCCGCAGACGCCGCGTCGAATCGAGGCGCGCCGCTGACGCCTCCGCCCGCACGAACCGGAATCCCACAGGTCAAGCGCATCACCCCCCGCCACCTCCAGCTCGCCATCCGCGGTGACGAGGAGCTCGACACCCTCATCAAGGCGACCATCGCTGGTGGTGGTGTGATCCCCCACATCCACAAGTCGCTCATCAACAAGACCACCAAGAAGGACTAAACGGCGTCGGCTTTCGACTTTCGCGAGAATTTCTTTTTTTCTCGAGAGAGCGAGCGCGAAAGCGCGAGTCCGCGCGCGTTTCTGAAACGCGAGAAGCGCGACCGCCCTGGGAACCGCGAGCCTCCGAGGCTCGCGCGCCGACGCGTCGGTAAGGACGACGTACGCTCGCCAAAAAAAACAAAAAAATACGCGCCGCGCCGCGGGGGCGCGCGCGAAGGGAGACGCGTCGGCGACACGATACACGGGATGTAAATGAAAAACGGCGGTTTACTGTTGAGACGTTTCGAACGCGGCGGCGCGACGCGCGCGGCGACGACCCTGCGAAAAAGCGCGTTTCTACGAGTCGCATCGAACCTCTCCATGGTGTCGCGAAGCAAAAAGCAATATCTACCCCGCACCCCTACCTACGCGTCCCTGGCGCGTCTCTTCGAGGACTCCCCCGCGCCCTTGCCGGCGCGGAACTCGCCGACGCGTCGCTTGCGCGCTTCGGCGCGCTTCCGCGACTTGGCCATCTTGGCGCGAGCCGCGCGCTCGGGGTCCGCCACCGCCTCCAGCGCCTTGCGCTTGCGCCGCGCGTTCCGGCGGCCGGCGATGCGCGCGCGCGTCTCCGCCGAGGCGCGCGAGAAGATTTCAACCGGCATGGACGCGCGGAGCACCTCCAGCGCCTCCGCGGCGAGCGCGCGGTGCGCCTCGTCCACGCCGCGCACCGCGTCGTCCGCGCACAGCGCCGCCGGGAGCACGAGCGGCGCGGCGACGCTCGGGTGGCGCGCGAACCCGTCCGTGCCGAGCGCGGAGGCGAGCGCGGCGGTCCACTTGAGCGCGCCGCCGCGCGCCGCGCCCGCGCCGCCCGCGGCGACTTTCCCGACGCGGCGGAAAAGCCAAGGCAGAGGCGGGCGGACGTTCGCGGCCGTCGCGGTTCCGTCCGCCGCGTCTTCCGCCTCGTCGTCCTCGTCCGCCGCGTCGTCGTCCTCGTCCGCCGCTCGCGCGCTCCCTCGGCACGCGCGCGCCCGCGCCGCGTCGGCGTCGGACGGCGAGGCTCTGACGAGCACCACCGAGGCGAACGTCAGGTTCTTCACCGTCTGCTCGGCGAGACCCTCGTCGAGCTCGACGGGGGACCCCCCCGCGCGCTCGCCGCGATCCAGGCCCTGCTCGAGGACGGCGACGCTCGCGCGCGCCACCGCCTCGAGCGAGACGGGAAATGTCGTCACACTCGGCTCGGCGCGTCTCTTCTCGGCGCCGCGCGCGTCGCCCGGGGCGCCGCGACTCCCGGCGGCCACCGTCTCCGCCGCCATCGCCGCGCCGTGCGCGGCGAGGTAGCGCCCGACGACGCGCGCCGCCGCCTGCTGCACCCACTGGTGCCTGTGCGTGAGGAGCGCCTGCGCCGCGCGCCACGGCGCGTCCGGGTTGTCCAGCCTCGCGCGCTCCGCCGCGCTCGGCGCGCGGAGCCTCGCCGCCGCGGCGAACGCCGCCTCCGCCGGCCCCGTCGCGTCGAGCGCGCGCGGACACTTCGCGCTCATCTTCTCCACCAGGAGCAACGCGTGGTACGCCGTCTGCCACCCGACGGAAACATCGTCGTCGTCCTGCTCGCGCGCGCCGCGCTCCGGGTCGTGCGCCTCCAGGAGCGCGACGATCCGCGCGCGCGCGGCGCGCGTCGCCGCCGCCGCCGAAGCCGTCGCGGCGGCGGCGGCGATGCCGAGCGTCTGCGCCGCCGCGCGC
>MDSV01095497.1_pt1 | contig 13267 bp, 5 predicted proteins | sample 810851 | NCBI WGS metagenome assembly MDSV01 (sample SAMN05326640, study PRJNA326480) | marine metagenome | isolation source: seawater | place: Atlantic Ocean: North East | collected 2012 | reverse complement strand
GAACAAGACTTGTTAGCAGCAGCCCAGCAATTGACACAGCAAGACGTCCAAGGTCTTGCTTTACCGATAAAAACTGCATATTGGTGGTTCCCAATTCAAGAGGGCTTTGGCGGTTCTTTATTTGATGAAAATGGCAATCCGACATTAGATTCCAATGGCTCAAGTGAATCAATGAGGTGGATGTTAGACCTTGAATTAGAGCATGAAGTAGTTGCTACTGGAACTCAAATTGAGGGTATGAAAAACCAATTCATTACTTCTAAGGCGGCAATGATTGTTGATGGCCCATGGAATTGGGCTACATACGAAGATAGCAGATTAAACATCGGTCAAACACTACTGCCAACAGTCGCAGAAACCGGCGAAAGAATGTCGCCGCTTGTTACCTACAAAGGTTGGACAGTCAGCAAGCAAAGTGCTCACAAGGTTGCCGCAACAGAACTAGGTTTGTGGCTTTCTTCCGCTTCGGTTCAGAAAGAATTTGCCTTAGAGACCTATACTATGCCAACGCACACTAGTCTTGAAACCGATGAGGAGATACTTGGAGACGAGGTAATCGCAGGGTTCCTAGAGCAAACCAAAGTTGCTACACCGGCACCAACAACCCGCGCAATGTCGCTGGTTTACGGCCCACTGTCAACTGCTTTCGAACAAGCATATACTGAGACAGCAACCACCTCCGACGCGTTATCTGATGCAAACGCCGAATTGATATCTCTTATCGACAACCTGCAAAGGGCAGACGCAGTCAAACCAAATACTGGTTATCGGACAATTCAAGTCAATATTACAACAGATGGATCTAGTAATTATTCGATTTATTTCGACGATAAGTTACATACTGAAATAAGTCTTGATAATGGCCAAGGCAACCCTTCATTGGGCTATGATAATTGTACTGCAGATGGCATCGAAATGAATCAGTTTGGCCAAGTTAGATTGTTGCCAATTGAAGCCGAGAAAATAGAATGTAGTCTTACAGGTATGATACCAAACAAACTCCACATTATCCAGGCATATGGAGATTCAGAATTATTATTCGTTACCGAAGGCTTGACCGGGGTTAGTGATGAGCGGCCAGATTCTGGTGACACTTCTCCAGTAATGTTTGCCATCGGGGCAATTGTAATTTCACTCATTGCTTTGCTAAGCTATGCGAGATATCGCGACGCACAACTCGGCAGAACCAATTCTAGACTTGCCCACTTTTACATCGCTCCAGCGATGCTTGCGCTAGCTGTGCTGACATTTTATCCTGTGATGTACGGATTTTGGCTATCATTCACTGATGCCGACCAAACCCATTTGGGCGAGCAGGCTTTCATTGGTTTAGCTAATTTCTGGGACGTAATAACCGCTTCAGGATTCATTCGTGTTACGATATTTACCCTAGTTTGGACTTTGGTTAACGTAACAGCGCACATCGGCATCGGGTTGTTTTTAGCGCTAATTTTACAGCGCGCTAACCTCAAAGGGAAAACGGCTTATCGAACGATTCTACTGCTTCCTTGGGCAGTTCCATCATACATTTCGGTATTAGTTTGGAAAGGAATGTTCCAACCCGATGGCCTAATCAATGATTTAATCGGCACAGATATCAATTTCTTATCTGACCCTACAGGTGCACAAATAATTGTAATTCTCGTCAATATTTGGCTCGGTATTCCATTCATGATGATGTCGATAAGCGGCGCTTTACAGGCGCTACCAAAAGACATGTACGAAGCAGCAAGGATCGATGGAGTAACTGGCTGGGATGCCTTCCGTTATTTGACATTCCCCAATCTAAAAAGCGCCTTAGTACCACTATCCTTGCTTGGATTTATTTGGACATTCAACATGTTCAACGTAATTTATCTAATGACGGACGGAGGCCCAGATTTGTACTTTGGTGAGCCCGGCCAAACGGATATTTTGATCACTTATGTCTACGATGTAGCATTTAGAGACGGTGCATACGGGGTTGCTGCAGCATGGTCGGTGATAATCTTCCTAATGCTACTTGCATTCTCTTGGACTTACATGAAACAAACTAATGCAACGGAGGCTGCAGCATGATTAGTGAGCGTATAATTCGTGCCTGGTACACTCCAATAGAAGTGTTAACTTTGCGTACATGGTTGATAGTTGCTACCATTGTAAATGTGTTACTACTGACCTTTGATTATTTGCGTGGCGATGAAGAAATATTGTTGATTGGATTCTTAGCATGTGCATCTATTGCCGCACTGCGCACATCATTGCCTGTAGCAAATAATCCCAACCAAAGGAATATTGCATTGGTAATTTCCTTGGCGGTAATCTCTCTTGGTTTCTATCGTTTGATTTTGATGCCAAATTCCGTATTTAATCTGTGGCTAAATGCTTGGATAATTATTCCAGGCATGATTTCGTTATTTTGGCTCTCCAACCGCGCAGTGGCCGTTTGGGCGACTCGCGAACTGTCAGTTTCGGCAATAGAATATGGGCTCAAGCGCAATTTCAATCTGCAGAAAAAACATCAGAGCATCGGATCACATACCACCCTTCTCCACTTTGTGGTGATTACCCTAATTCCAATCGTTTGGATTTTCGACATCGCGTTATCTCCTGGTAATGCATTAGGTGGAGAAATCGGGGACTCATTTAGCAGTGAACATTTCACCAAAATCCTTGAAGGGGACTCGTTTTGGATTTGGTTTAGGAATTCACTAATTGTTTCAATAGGTACGAGTTTGCTTGGTTTGGTAATCGCCATCCCAGCAGGATATGCTTTCAGCAGGTACAAGTTCACTGGACGAGATGTCTCTATGTTTGCCTTCTTATTGGTACAAATGTTCCCAGGAATAATCATTCTAGTGCCATACTTCCTCGTGATGAAAACACTTGGTCTACTAAATTCTCACTTAGGACTTATTCTAGCATACTGTGTAACAGCATTACCACTATGTGTGTGGATGCTGAAAGGTTTCTTTGACACGGTGCCACGTGAATTAGAAGAGGCGGCAACTCTAGATGGTTGTAACCAATTCCAGGTGTTCACCAAGGTAGTCTTGCCATTATCGCTACCAGCAGTTGCAGTTACCGCATTGTTCAGTTTCCTTGCAGCGTGGAATGAATTCCTGCTCGCTCTAACTTTCAACACCTCAAATGACATGTATACTCTGCCGGTTGGTCTTGCATCACTCATTTCTTCAACCGGACAGGCATGGGGCGATTTTGCTGCAGCCAGTATTTTGGTAAGTCTGCCGGTTGCCTTACTATTCCTATTCTTCCAGAAGTTCTTGATTGAAGGACTTGCAGCTGGAGGAGTAAAGGGGTGATACGATGGTTAGTGTGAATTATAATTCGGTATCGAAAAGATATGATGATGGCTTTATCGCAGTAGATGGACTAGATTTAGAAATAAAAGACGGTGAATTTTTGGTATTATTAGGGCCTTCAGGCTGTGGTAAATCAACAACATTACGCATGCTTGCTGGACTAGAAGAAGTAACCAATGGAGAGATACAAATCGATGGAGTGACGGTAAACCACTTGCCTCCAGGTGCCCGAGGCCTTGGTATGGTGTTCCAATCTTATGCCCTCTATCCACATATGACAATTGCCGACAATCTGTCATTTGGTCTTAGAATGGCGAAAGGCGATGCTAAACTTAGCGGCGATGAGATCAAGCAAAGAATCCAAGAAGCGGCTGAAATGTTAGATTTGGTTGAACATTTGGATAAGAAGCCTAAGGAATTGAGTGGCGGCCAGCGCCAAAGAGTTGCTTTAGGCAGAGCATTGGTTAGACGGCCAAAGGTGCTACTTATGGACGAACCACTTTCTAATCTTGATGCTGAACTAAGGCATCAAATGCGTAATGAAATCCGTAAACTTCACGACGAACTTGGCACAACAACGATCTATGTTACTCACGACCAGATTGAGGCGATGACTCTAGCAGACCGCATTGCAATTTTGGACAAAGGCGTACTACAGCAGCATGATGAACCACTCAAGGCTTATCATAACCCTGCTAATGATTTCGTCAAGAGTTTCTTATGTGAGCACATTGACGATTTAGTTAATACTGCAAATAATCTGTTCAAAAACACGAGCCAACAGGAGTAGGTAAGATGAAACAACAGTTAACAATCGCGGCATTATTTATCACAGTCTTGTTATTGCCAATGATACCGGTATCTGCTGACAATCCGGATATCGACTATGGCACTGGCAATACCGTATTTTCTTGGAGTGGAACGGCAACTACAGTCGAACTTATCGGTGAATGGGATTGGGATGAAGCCACCACATTGACAGAGAACTCAGGTGTTTGGTCAGCAGAGATAGACCTAGATGAAGGGATTTATTGTTACAAAATCATTGTTGATAACCAGTATATTTTCGACCCAACCAACCCTTACCGAGGCTTTTGCGATGGTGTAGAAAACTCAGTTGTCAGAGTCAAAGATTCATCAAGACCAAACTTTGCGAGCGAGTTGAGTAATGATGATTTGATAATCTCTTACCTTCCTGGGACTAGTGGCGCAATGCCCGACGGAATTCCAGTTGGATTAGAATCTGCTACTTGGGATTCAACTGCTATGACTTGGACATTAGATACAACAACATTAGCAGACGGTAAGCATACTTTGAAACTCAAAATCAATGATTTGAACGGGAATCAAGCATATGACCACTTAGTGCCATTTTGGGTTGGCGAGCAAAGCGAATTTACCTGGGAAGATTCACTAATCTACATGATAATGACTGACAGATTCATCAACGGAAACACCAGCAATGACGGGCAACCTACCGGTGCTGCTGCTGGTGCAGATTGGATGGGCGGTGACATCGAAGGAGTAACACAGAAAATCCAATCTGGATATTTTGCTGATTTAGGTGTCAATGTACTCTGGTTAACTCCATTCAATACCAATGCCCAAGGTACAGGAATTGCGGCTGATGGAGTTCATGATGTCTCTGCATTCCACGGTTATTGGCCGATTGAGCCTAGGCAAGTAGACCCGAGACTAGGGACCGCTGACCAACTGAAAGAAATGGTTGATGCAGCTCATTCAGCGGGTATTAGAGTAATGATGGACTACGTGGTAAATCACGTCCATGAAGACCATACCTACTACCAAGACAATCCAGAATGGTTCAATCAAGGATGTATCTGCGGCACGGAGAATTGTGATTGGACCGAACACCGCCTTGATTGTCAATTTACTTCATACATGCCCGATGTCAACTGGAAGGTAAGAGAAGCATCTGAACAATTTATTGAAGATGCTCTCTGGTGGCTAGAAGAATTTGATTTAGACGGTGCTAGAATTGATGCAGTTAAACACGTTGATGATTTAGCAGCAACAAATTTGGCTACCCGGATAAATGAGCGATTTGAAACAGTTGGTACAGATTATTATCTGAAAGGCGAAACTGCAATGGGTTGGTCTGGCGATAACTTAGAAGATAACCAGTTTCAATACGATACAATAAACCGCTACATTGGCGAAGATTCTCTCGATGGTCAAGCAGATTTCGTTCTCTATCATGCAGTTGTGGATAATGTCTTCACTCAAGGTACACGGAATTATCAGCACCTAGATTACTGGACTGCTAGAAGTCAAGATCAATATGTTCCCGGTGCAGTAATGGTGCCATATGTTGGCAGCCATGATGTTCCTCGCCTAGCAAGTAGGGCAGATAGTGGCACCAATGACGCTTACAATCAGTGGCAAGAACAGGGCTTACCAGGCCAGCCTGGAACTGATGAAACCTACCAAGCAGTGCTTCAAGCCTACGGTTGGCTGTTGACAACTCCTGGAGCGCCACTGTTGTATTACGGCGACGAATATGGTGAATATGGTGGAGCAGATCCAGATAATCGACACATGTATCGCGACTCGAGTAATTGGAATCACAGAGAGTCTGGTCTGTATGAAAACATTTCAGCCTTAGGCCAATTAAGATATGATTCAATCGCTCTAAAGCAGGGCGAGTATTCAACCCGTTACGCTAGCCCGGATTTATTAATTTACGATATGTCACATGAACAACAAACCATGTCAATAATCCTCAACCGAGGTCAAGCAACAACTTATGATGGATTTGACAATGCTGATTTGGTCAGGTTTGGTAACTCAGTAATTTCGTCCTCTACGACATCAATACCAGCAAATTCGGTAACTGTCATTGAGCATGATGCGGTAAACGCGCCACCGCCACGTGTTGATGATAGCCACTGTTTAATTGTCCATAATTTCACCATGAATGAGACATATTTTACCACTCTTGACCTTACGAATACTTGTGACAAAGATTTACAATATCCAGGAGTAAACAGCACTGTTGATAATCCGTTGGTTGAGGGTTTGTATGATTATACTGAATGGTTCTACATGATGCCTCCGATGTCTACATACAATATGACTTGGCAATTAGTGGTCAATGAAACCATATCAAATGGCACAGACATCACTCTTACCTTTGATGCCGCGATATTGGGGTGTAGCGATGAAGATGAGTTACAATGGCATTTTTGTCCAACCTCTACATTAAGCCACACCTTCACTGTCAATCCAGAATCTGATACGAATGACAACAGCAATGAAACGAATGACTCAGAACCAGTGTTAGGTTGTATAGATACATTAGCAACTAACTTTGATCCAAACGCAACTGAAGATGATGGCTCTTGTGAATATCCTCTCGAACCAATCTTAGGTTGTACTGATAATTCTGCAACCAATTTTGATGCTGAGGCAACTCAGGACGACGGCACTTGCCAGTATGAAACTGAACCCGTTGACCAATGCGCCGATGTATTCTGTGATGCATGTCCTGCTGGATGGATAACGGTGCCTGCAGAGGATGGCGAATGTTGCCCAAGTTGCCAGGCCCCTAGTGAAAATAACCAAACAAATACTACAGATTCAGGCAACGATTCTCAAACAACCACAGATACTGAGGGCCAATCATCCTTCACCGACTTTGCCAGGACCGGCCTTGCTGTGGCTGTTTTCTGCGGACTCGTCGTGTTATTGTTTACCACTATGAGAAAGCGATAATCACTCAAATGCGTCGTAGAATCGCTTGTACTCAGCAATCATCCTGGCGCCAGTAAACCTTGCCGAAGTTGCAATACTTGAGCGCATGATATTAGCCCATACTGAGCCACCCTTTTCCCATGCTGGAATTACATGCTGCTCAAGCACTGAATAGATATTTTCAGCATCTCTGTCATCATTCTGATTATCTTCTGATTCTCCAATGGCCCAGCCATTGACGCCGTGTTGACAACCCTCTGGCCACCAACCGTCTAGAATTGAACAATTTGGCACGCCATTCATGGCAGCCTTCATACCTGAAGTTCCAGATGCCTCCATAGGCCTAATTGGATTGTTTAGCCAAATGTCAACGCCACTAGTAATTGCTAGGCCAGTATCCATGTCATAATTTTCTAGGAATGCAACTGGTATTTCCTGCTTTAGATGTTTAGCACTACCATAGATGTCGCGAATTAATTGCTTCCCACCTTCGTCTCTTGGATGGGCTTTACCGGAAAAGACAAACTGAATTTTTCCGCCACCAATTTCACTTAATCTTGCCAAATCCTTGAACACCAAATTTGCTCTCTTGTATGTGGCAAAGCGTCGAGCAAAGCCGATGGTAAGTCGCTGTTCCTCCAATTCCACACCCGTCGAAGCCTTGACTAATTCACGGAAGATTCTACGATTCTTACCACGCGCCTCGGCTAAATCTTCATCAGATAGAGCTCCTGCATAACCTAATTGAGTTGGATCCGCTTTCCAACCAGGTAATTTTTCATCATATAGTTCGGACATTGTCGGAGATGTCCAGGTGATGTGGTGAACACCATTTGTCAATGGATGGATGTGATAGTTATCGAACATCGTTGATGCGACTTGGGCATTTAGGTTTGATACCGCATTCACATGTTCAGCAAGGGCAACAGCAAGGTGAGACATTGAACACCTAGCACCATCTTCAGGGTCGCCAACAGATTTCACGAGTTCGACCACATCATCAGGCATTAATTCACCAAGGACTTCATTGACATCTTCCCAATTAAATCGGTCGTGTCCAGCAGGTACCGGAGTGTGAGTAGTGAACAAAATTTTCTTGCTTAATTCTTCTCTAGTCCAGCCTTGGTGTAATAATTCCAATAGAGCAAAAGTACAGTGTCCTTCGTTAAGGTGGAGGCCACAGAAATCCTTCTTTAGCATGTTAAGAAGACGCACTCCGCCGACACCGAGCAAGTATTCTTGGCGAATTCTGACATCATCATTGCCGCCATACAATCTCGCACCCATACTTTGATGATATTCTGAATTTTTCGGATGGTGAGTATCTAGAAAGTAGACAGGAACAACATGTCCGGTAACACCAACAACTTCCACCTTCCAAATTTTGGCGTGTAGTGTAGTATCATCTAATGGTAGTGTCAAATCAAGTCCAGTATCGATTAGGTGGTCGGAGGGATCAATTGCCCCAAAACTCTCGGTTTGATTACCATCATAATCAATATGTTGACGACCATATCCTTCTCTGTATAGCAAAGTTACACCGACTAAATCTATCTCAGCATCTGCTGCAGATTTGACATGGTCGCCTGCTAAAACCCCTAGTCCGCCAGAATAAGTGTGTAATTCTGACCAAAGTCCAATTTCTGCCGTGAAGTACCCAACGAGACCCATTCGATGATTGCGTTACTAAGGAGGGTTATGATACTGCCTCTAAACGATTAAACATGATTAGGTTAAATCACTCCAAGCAAATCGCCATAGCCAGTTACCTTTCTCAACACCTGGTACATTCATACGGCCAGAGGAGTCAAGCCGCAGAATATCTTGTAATGGAATGATACATATAGGCGCAGCACACTCTTTAGCCACATTAATCATCGAACCAACAATGTCCTCACTATTTCCGATTATTGAGCGGACATTTGCCTTTGTGACATCATTACTTGATTCCCACCAGCCAAGAAGAGTGTCATTATCATGAGTGCCCGTATACACAACCTGCATTGTATTGATATTGCTTGGATGATGCGGACTTTTGTCACAATCCTTCCCAAAGCCGAACTGAAGTATTGCCATGCCGCGTAAATTGAATTGCAGACGTAAATCGATGACTTCTTGCGGGATTATACCCAAGTCTTCAGCAATTATTCTAGATTCATCTCCAGCCACATCTACCAAGGCTTTGACAATCTTCTCTTTGGGTGCCTCCTGCCATTGTCCAATTACTCCATCCACCGCCTCTCTTGGTACTGCCCAGGCGGAATGGAAACCTCTGAAGTGGTCTATTCTTACCACATCAAACAGTCTCAGCATACGAGCCATTCTTTCCTTCCACCATCGCCAATTTGTCTTTTCATGCTCTGCCCAATTGTACAGGACAGTATTCCACTTCTGACCAGTTTCACTGAAGTAATCCGGCGGCACACCAGCTACAACCGTCGGTAAGCCATTCTCATCTAGTTGGAATAATTCTGGGTTAGCCCAAACGTCTGCAGAATGATGGGAGATAAAAATTGGTAAATCGCCAATCAAATCAATACCCATTTTACTGGCTTTATCCTTCATCAATAGCCATTCATGCTGGAAAATCCCTTGGCGTCTAACTTCTGGGCTTATTTTTTCCCGCCATTTTGCTAACGTATCTGGGTCACGACTGCGTAATTCTTTCGGCCACTGAGTCCAATTTTTCTCGGGATAATGCTCAGTAATTGTAGCAAACAGCGCCCAATCCTCGAGCCAGTAATCTTCGTCAGACAAATCTCCGATTACATCACTGGAGCAGATGCCATAGTGTCCAGCAAAAGCCGATGGGGAAGCATACGGAGAGTTGTGTTTATCAGGCGGCGTTAATGGTAAAAACTGCCATTTCGAGTAATTATTTTCTTTTAGATATCGCAGAAATTTATCTCCGTCTGAGATTTTCCCGTTAGGTAATGAGGTTAAGTGGCACAGAATTCCAACTTCCTCTCCCATGTTTATAACGGTCGACAATAAACCCTTTCAAGTTATCACATACAGGGGAAACTAATGAGAGCGACTGCCGTATTCATTGTGCTTTTGTTTTGTTTGCAGGCCGGAATGGGATTTGTTTCTGCAACAACACCAGAAACAATTACCGTTGATGGAGATGTTTCAGAGTGGTCTGCTGATACAGAATTGGCAACCGATAGCAATGGAGTATCGCTCCATGTAACATGGGATGCAGACAATTTCTATGTTGCATGGTCAGGTACAGATTGGGCATCAACAGCAGATGGTGCAGACCTATTCGTGTACTTCAACACCAGCGAAGGGGGCTCAGTTTTGAGTAGGGATTGGAACTTTGCCCACACTCTACCATTCGCAGCAGATTATGGCTTTGCTTTGGAAGATTCATCTTACAATCAATATTTTTCCTATGATGGCTCATCTTGGGCCGACCAGGGAACGCTGACTAATTCACAACTCTATGTTGGCTGGACTGATAATCCAGTAACTGAGATGGCATTCCCATGGACCGCAATTGGCAGTCCAACCACACTACAATTCATGGTTTATGCTCAATGGCAAGACGAAGGACATGTTTGGACTTCTTTCCCAACAGAGAATCCAAGTAGTTCAAATGGTGCTGAAACCTTCTCGCACTATTACCACATTGACAATATCAACAATGCCACCTCACCAAATTCCCTACCTGTTGTAGAAGCAGGCGGCGTCGACAAGGTTGACGATGCATTGAACTTAGCAATAATTTTCCACCAACACCAGCCATATTACAAGAACAAATTAACCGATACTTACGAAATGCCGTGGGTTAGAGTTCACGCAATGACTGAGTATGTTGATTCCCCGGGCATTCTTGCACAAACCGGTACTAAAGTTACCTACAATCTAGTTCCATCATTTATCGAGCAGCTGGTCGATTATTACGAAAACGAACCATTGGACGATCACACAGACATGGCTAAGCGTCCGTGGCCAGAAGGCGGCTATCCAAATGCCACAGCACTCGAATTACACACTATGCAATTCCAGTCATTCTGGAACAGCGGCTGGATTTACAACGTCTCAGAGACAGGCCATATTCAGTCATGGTTGTATCCATCTAGCAATCGTTACTCAGAGCTATACGATATGACTCTGCACAATCTCAAGCCAGCAACCATCATGAGCGACACTTTGCTCAACGAACAGGATTATCTTGACCTGCAAGTATTGTGGTATCTTTACCAATTCTCACCAGACTATGTTCAAGGAGAATACAATGCTAGCCATTACGATCAAGGTTTGATTGACTTATTCATGCAACCAGGACAGTACACGCATGCTGATTTGATGTATGTGGTTGATAGACAACATGACCACATGGCAAATGTTCTGCCAATGTACAGCGAACTTGCCGCTAGCGGCCAAGTAGAACTGACAACCACGCCATATTATCACCCAATTATGCCATTACTAATGATGGACGGTTGGACCATGGAAGACGGTATTCGCGTCAACAAAGAATCATGGCCAGAAGATGTACAGAACCATCTTATCACGGGTATGGATCTATTCGAAGAGAAACTAGGCTTCCGCCCAACCGGTATGTGGCCTAGTGAAGAAGCGGTATCGCCAGCAATGGTTGAACCAGTGTCTGATGTTGGAATTCAATGGATGGTTACTGATGAAGAGATTCTCATGAAGTCCACTGATGTTAACGGCAACATGATTGACGTCGACATCGCTAGTAACTTAGCAACACCGTGGCTAGTCACTGGTGCAGATGGTGGCGAGGTTGCTACCGTGTTTAGAGACCGAGTCATTTCTGATAGAATTGCATTCCAGTATGGAACCATGACACCAGAAGCTGCTGTTTCAGACTTCATCGCTTACCTAGACAACATTAGACAAGAGTTACTCGATGCTGGTGAAGATCCATCTGAGCACTTGTTGACCGTTGCCCTTGATGGTGAAAACTGGATGTTCATGTCAGAGTTCCAACATCAAGATAACGCCAGACCGTTCATGCATGAATGGTACTCAAGACTCGCATCTCACCCAACAATTGTCACTACAACACCGAGCGAATTCTTGTCAACCAATCCGGACTTACCAGCAATTGACACTATTGGTACTGGTTCATGGATTGATGGAACCCTGCGCACATGGGCAGGCGAGCCAGAAGAAAGCCTAGGTTGGCAAAGACTAGTCGAAGCACGTCAAGCACTAGTTGCCTTTGAGGAAGATAATCCAACCCATCCGGGACTGGCAAACGCTTGGGAATCACTGTACATCGCTGAAGGCAGTGATTGGTTCTGGTGGTACGGCTTAGATCAAGACAGCGGCTATGATGAGAATTGGGACGTTCTATTCAAGGTCCACCTATCCAACATTTACCGCGCAATCAATCTCGACTTACCACCATATCTGCAAGACTTGTGGACCGGTGCAGCAACCCCAGTTGTACCATACGGCGGCATCATTGAGCCAATGATCGATGGTATTGCTTTACCTGGTGAATGGGACGGTGCAGCCAAGTACGATGCCTCAGTTGATGGTGGCGATTTCGATATCGAGAACTTCTATGTTGGTTATGATTCAAGCAACATCTTCATGCGTATTGATTCAGTTACCGCTGACGAACTAGATGCAATCTCGCGTAATCCACAATATGATGAGCCAGACTTGGCAATTTACTTCATGCAACCTAATGCGGTTAACTTCAATGAGGTTGAAACCAACTTCCGTACCTACTACGGTAACCAAATCCTCGGCTTCCCAGCCAAGTACATGGTGGCAATCGACTTTGATACAGTTAGAGAAGACGGCCGAGCTAAGTGGAATTTATTCGAGGCTAAAGGCAAGTCAGGTGACAATGAACAATGGGTTCTATCCAGTACCTCCTCACTTGGAAGTTGTGCTGTCGAAGATGTCTATGAATTCGTAATTCCATGGGCCGATATTGGCCTTGCACCAAGATATACTACTCGAATCAAGGTTGTATCTTCGTGGGCTGGCTCGCTATCTTATGGTGACGGTGAAGACATGGAAATTGCTCCACCAGCACCGGCAGAATTAGTTCTGCCTGATTTGGAAGAATGGGTCACGTTACTCGAATTAGACGACGCGCTTGGCGACGAGAACGGTGACGGTGACTACACATATCCACTAGCCAGTGACTTCGCAACCGATAGTGGCGGCGGACTTTGGGATGCTAAGAAAGTCACAGTTCGGCAAAGTGCATGGAATGCTCAATTCATTATCGAAATGGATGAGATGACCGATAT
>MDSV01141661.1_pt1 | contig 13268 bp, 15 predicted proteins | sample 810851 | NCBI WGS metagenome assembly MDSV01 (sample SAMN05326640, study PRJNA326480) | marine metagenome | isolation source: seawater | place: Atlantic Ocean: North East | collected 2012 | reverse complement strand
TTATGATAATAATAATATAATTGAACTTAAATCTACAAAAGATTCTTTTGCATCAGCAGCTAATTATATAAATAAAATAGGATGGAAAAAAAATGAACCTTGTTACATAAGAGTTAATTTAAAAGAAAACGTACCAAAAAAATTATTAAATACTTCAGCAAAAAAATTACATCACAAAAAAAAATTCAAAGTATTAAAAAAATATATTAAAAAAGAAGCACAATACAATATAAATTCTAATTTAATTGCGTCTATAATAACTCCGGATAAAGATATTATACCAAACTCAGAGAATCTAGAACCAGCTTATATAGTTTTTGAAAATTATGAAAAAATACTTCAATGGAATAGATCTTTAAGATTTGGTCTAGCAGTTTGTACTCTAAAGGAAAAATTTGAAAATGTCTTATAAAAATATTTTTTTAATAAGTTTTTATTTACTTCTAGTTAATTGCACAACAAATACTCTAACAAAAAATAAAATAGATATAATTCAAAATAACTACTCTAATACTGGATTTGCTTTGGTTTACAATGAAAGTCTTTATAATCAAAAAATAATTTCAAAAAAAATAGATGAACGTAGTTTAGTAATATTTCAAAGAAATTTAAGATATAATACCAAAGTTAAAATCACTAATATGTTAAATAATAAATCAATAATAGGAACCGTTGGTAAAAAATCTATTTATCCACTTTTTAATAACTCTGTACTTTCGGCAAGAATAGCACAAGAGATAAATTTAAATATTGAACAGCCCTATGTAGAAATTGTAGAAATATCTAATGACTCAGTCTTTGTTGCTAAAAAAGCTAAAATTTACGATGAAGAAAAAAATGTCGCTGTTAAAGCACCAGTGAATAAAATTAGCATTAATGATTTAAACAATGTTAAGAATGATAATATAGATAATTCTAACACAATTTTTTCCTATACTATAAATGTTGCTGATTTTTATTTTAAAGATTCTGCCATGATGATGTTAGAAAGAATCAATTTAGAGACCTCTATTAGAAATGCAAAAATAAAAAAAATATTCAATAATAAATATAGAGTATTTTTAGGACCTTTCGACAACATTAATTCTCTACAAAAATCATTTAATGATATAAACATACTAGAATTTGAAAACATTAAAATTATAAGAAATGATTAAATTAAAATTATTTATTATATTATTAATTACATTTGTAACTTTTAATTCAAATGCTGAATATAATATAAAAGCAAGAACAGCAATATTACAAGATTTTCTTTCTGGCGAAATATTATACGAAAAAGAACCTGATCAATCTATATATCCTGCATCTATGACTAAAATTATGACCTCAATTATTGCATTCGACTTAATAAAAAGTGGCGATTTAAGTTTAGATGAAAAATTTATTGTTTCAGAAAATGCTTGGAGATTATCCTCTGCCGGTTACTCATCGATGTTTATAATGGTTGGTGATGAAGTTAGCGTAGAAGACTTACTAAGGGGTATAATAGTTGCCTCAGGAAATGATGCTTGCGTAGCTTTAGCAGAAGGTATAGCGGGTTCGGAAGATGAATTTGCTATTATGATGACATCTAAAGCAAAAGAAATAGGAATGTTAAATACAAATTTTTCAAATTCATCAGGAATTAATGATCCAGATAATGTTTCAACAGTTAAAGATATTATGATTATGTCTCATTATCTTATTAAAGAATTTCCGGAAGAATACAGATATTTCTCTGAAAAAGAATTTACTTGGGATAGAACAGGAGGGGATCCTATTACCCAAGGAAATAGAAATCCTTTACTTTATAAAAATTTAGGTGCGGATGGAATAAAAACTGGATATTTGGCTGTTGAAAAATACTCTTTAGCTTCATCAATATTTAAAAAAGGTAGAAGATTAATTGCTGTTGGTAGTGGCTTTGAAACTAAACGAGATAGATCTAGAGAAAGTGCAAAACTTTTAACCTGGGGAATTACTAATTTTGATTTGGTTGAGATAACAAAATCAAATTTACCTATAGAAAATGTTGAAGTTTGGCTTGGAAAAAAAGATTTTGTTCAAGCATATGTTAAAGCTGATATTTACAAAATAATTCCGAAAGCTCGTAAAAAGCATTTAAAAGTCTATTTACAATACAGAGGACCAATTCAAGCACCCATTAAAAAAGACGATCTTTTAGGAAAATTAAAGATTGTCTACAAAGATGAACTAATAGAAGAATATGATTTACTTGCATTTGAAAATGTTAAAAAATTAAATGTTTTTTCTAGATTAATGAGATCAATTAATTTTTTAATTTGGGGAAATGTATAAAAAACCAATTATAGTATTTGAAGGTATCGAAGGCACCGGAAAGTCTCATCATATAAATAATATTATTAGGTATTTCAAAAAAAAAAAAATTTTTTTTATACATATTAGAGAACCAGGTGGAAATAAAAATTCTGAAAAAATAAGAAATCTTATACTTAATAATAAATCTACATTTAATAAAAATACTGATTTATTATTATACTTATCAGCTAGAAGCGAAAATATTGATTTAATTAGAAAAAATGCTGGTAAAAAAATTATATTAATTGATAGATTTTCAGATTCCACTATGGCTTACCAACATTTCGGAATGGGGATAAGCCTTAAATTGATTAAAGAATTAAATAACTATTTATTAAAAGATATTAAAATAGATTTTACATTTTTAAATATTGTTAATTATAAAAATATGAAAAAAAGATTAAGTAAAAGAAAAAGATTAAATAGATATGATAAATTTAATAGAAAATTTTATGAAAAAGTACAGAATGGATTCATTAAAATTTATAAAAAAAACCCCAAAAAATATATGAAAATAGATTCAAATTTAGATATCAAGAATAATGAAAAAATTATAATAAATAAAATTAATGAATTAATAATAATATGAAATTAAAACCTTCTGAAAGTACTCAATTATATGGAATGAGTCATTTTTTCAATGAAATTACAAGTCTTCATGATAGTAAAAAAATGCCATCTAAGATTTTATTAACTGGTAAAAAAGGACTTGGTAAATCAACGTTAGCCTATCATATAATAAATTACATTTTGTCTAAAAATGAACAATTTAATTATGATAATAAAAAATTTATTATTAATGAAAACAATAAATCCTTTAAACTGATTCAAAATAATTCTCATCCTAATTTTCATTTAATTGATTTAATAAAAGATAAAAAAAATATTGATATCAATCAAGTGAGAGAAATGATTTCATATACAAATATGTCCTCATTCAATGATGTCTTTAAATTTATATTAATCGATAATATAGAATATTTTAATAAAAATTCTGTAAATGCATTACTCAAAATTATTGAAGAACCAAATAAAAATGTCTTTTTTATATTAATTCATAATAATACTAAAAGTGTTTTACCTACACTAAAATCTAGATGTTTAACATTTAAGATTAATTTTACATTCAATCAAACAATAGACGTATCAAATAAGATTCTTAAAAAAAATATATTAGATATCATTAATTATGAATTGATTAATTATTACAATACACCTGGTGAAATCATTCATTTAATTAATTTTTCTATCGATAATAGTATTGATTTAAAGAATTATAATTTAAAAGATTTTCTAACTTTACTTATAGACAATAAATACTATAAAAATAATAATTTAATTAAAATTTTATTAATTAACTTTATTGAACTTTTTTTCTTAAAAGAGTACAAATTTACAGCTAATAAAAATTCTTTATTAAATTTTTATCATGATTTTATTAAAAAAATTTCTAATTCTGAAAAATTTAATTTAGATGATGAAAGTTTGTTTTTAGAATTTAAATCTAAATTATTAAATGGATAAAAAGTATTATATTACAACTCCAATTTATTATCCTTCCGCAAAACCCCACATGGGTCATGCTTACTCGAGTATAATTGCTGATTTTTTTGCCCGATTCAAAAGAATTCAAGGATTCGATGTTTTTTATTTAACTGGGACAGATGAACATGGACAAAAAATTGAACGTGCTGCTAAAGATAAAAATAAAGATACACTTACTTTTTGTAATGAAATTAGTCAAACATTTAAAGATTTAACCAAATCATTAAACTTATCTAATAATGATTTTATTAGAACTACAGAGAATAGACATAAAAAATCGGCAACTAATATTTGGAAAATTCTTGAAGAAAGAAATGAAATATATTTATCTAAATATTCTGGATGGTACTCAGTATCAGATGAAGCATTTTACTCTGAAGATGAAATTGAAGATTTAAATGGTAATAAACAATCAATAGTTTCAGGATCAGCTGTTGAATGGGTTGAAGAAGAGTCTTACTTCTTTAAATTATCAAAATGGCAAGAACCATTATTAAAATTTTATTCAGAAAATAAAAATTTTATACTTCCTACATCTAGAAAAAATGAAGTTATTAGCTTTGTCAAAGGTGGTTTGAAAGATTTATCAGTTAGTAGAAAATCCTTTAAATGGGGTATACCGGTGCCTTCAAATTCTAATCATGTAATGTATGTATGGCTTGATGCTTTAACTAATTATTTAAGTGCATTAAATTATCCTGATATAAATAATCAAAAATATAAAGATTTTTGGCCTGCAGATTTACATATAATTGGAAAAGATATTTTACGATTTCATGCTGTTTATTGGCCAGCATTCTTATTGGCAGCGGGTATTAAACCTCCGAAGCGAGTTTACGGTCATGGTTGGATTCTTTCGGGTGATCAAAAAATGTCAAAATCAAAAGGTAATATATTAGATCCATTAGAAATAATTCAAACTTATGGCTTGGATCCTTTAAGATATTATCTTATTAAAGAAGTTTCCTTTGGTAATGATGGCAATATTTCTAAAGAAAAATTGGAAAGCTGCATTAATAGTGATTTAGCTAATAATTATGGTAATTTATGTCAAAGAGTTATTTCATTTTGTGAAAAAAATACAAATTTAGAAATATCTAAGGATATTACTTTTATTAAAGATGATGAATTAATACTTTCAGTTTACGAAAAAAATTTTGATAAAATATTAAATTTTATCGATAATCAAGATATTAACTCTTATATAAATTTTATAGTTGATCAATTATTTGCAGCTAATAAATATTTTAATGATCAAGAACCTTGGAAAAAAAAGTCTGATTTAGTTAGATTGAATACAATTGTGTATACATCCTTGGAATTAATTAGAAAAGTAACAATATTATTATATCCAATTATCCCAACAACATCTTTAAAAGTAATGAAGATATTTGGTGTTGATGAAAAAGATTTGAAATATCAAACAATTAATGATCATACTTATATAAAAAAGGGCACTAAAATTAAAAAAATAGATATTCTTTTTAGAAAGATTGAAAAAAATGATTGATTCACATTGCCATCTAGATCATGAGCCTATTTATAGCAATTTATCTGAAATATTAATGAGATCGAAAAATGCTGGTATTGAAAAACTTTTAACTATTTCGACAACAAATAACAGTTTTAATAATATCTTAAAATTAGTAGAAAAAGATTCAATTATATATGGAACATATGGTATTCACCCTCATGAAACTAATAATTCTTTAGTATCAAAAAATGAAATAATAAAAAAAGTTAATTTAAATAAAAAAATTATAGGTGTAGGTGAAACCGGATTAGATTTTTATTACAATAATAGTGATAAAGAGTCACAAATTAAAAGTTTTCATAATCATATTGAAGCTGCAATACATTTAAATATACCTTTAGTTGTTCATTCTAGAAGTGCGGAAAAAGAAACTTTCGATATACTTTCAAAATATAAAGATAAAAATCCTAAAATTCTTATGCATTGTTTTACTGGATCTACTATCTTTGCTAATAAACTAAAAACTCTAAATGCTTTTTTTTCAGCAAGTGGAATAATAACATTTAAAAATAGCGTTGAATTACAAAATACATTTAAAACTATTCCTATAGAAAAACTACTAATTGAAACTGATAGTCCATTTTTAGCTCCTACACCGATGAGAGGTAAAAAGAATGAACCTAGTTTTATTAAATATACTTTAACAAAACTTGCAGAATTAAAAGATACATCTTCTAAAGAAATGGACACAATTAGTACAAATAATTTTAATAATCTATTCTTTAATGAGTTTTAAATTTACTCTCCTTGGAACTGGCAGTTCTATGGGTGTACCTAGATCAGATGGCTTTTTTGGTAATTGTGATCCTAAGAATAAAAAAAATTACAGAACTAGATGCTCTGCACATATCTCATTTGGAAAATATAATATACTAATTGATACAAGTCCTGATTTAAGACATCAACTACTATCAAACAAAATTAAATCAGTAGATCAAGTTTTGTATACTCATATGCATGCAGATCAAACTCATGGTATTAATGATTTAAGAATTTTTTATTTAAAACAAAAAAAAAAAATTCCTGTTCATTGTGATAAACCTACAGCTGAATATCTTTATAAAAATTTTTCATACTGTTTTAAAAAAAAATATGATTATCCTGCTTTTTTATCCATAAGAAATTTAAAAAAAAATTTTATATTAGGTGACTCAAAAAAAAAAATTTATATTAAAGCTATTAAAGTAAAGCATGGATTAATCGACACTATAGCTTATATTATAAATAGTAAAATTGCTTATGTAAGTGATGCGAATGAATTTTATCAAAAAGACTATCGTCATTTTAGAGGATTAAAATATTTAATAATCGATTGTTTAAGATTTAAAAAACATCCTTCTCATTTTAGTTTGGACGATGTATTAACAATTGTTAATACATTAAAACCAAAAAAAACAATACTAACTAATTTGCATTCAGATCTTGATTATAACCAACTATTGAAAATATTACCCAATAATATATTACCTGGATTTGATGGTTTAAGAATTAATATTTAGAATGAAAAAAAATACTATTATTATTACTGGAGGTGCTGGATTTGTTGGGTCTAATCTAATTTCTTTACTTTTAAATAAAACAAAATACAGAATTATCAGTATTGATAATTATTCTACAGGATCTATTAAAAATCATATTAAAAATAAAAGAATTAAATATATTAAAGGTGATACAAAAAATTTCGCTAAAATATTAAAGAGTCCAAAAAAAATAGTTTCAGTTTTTCATTTTGGAGAATTTTCACGAATTTATCAAAGTTTTTTAAAAATGAATGATTGTATTAACTCAAATACAATTGGCTCTAATGAAGTTTTTAATTATTGCCTAAAAAATAATGTTAAACTCATTTACTCTGCTACATCAGCAAATCTTGGTAACAAAGGTAATGATAAAAATCTTTCACCATACGCTTTTACTAAAGCAAAAAATCTAGAATTATTAGAGAATCTTAAAAAATGGTTTAATTTTAAGTATGAAGTCATTTACTTTTATAATGTCTACGGCCCCAATCAAATATGTACAGGAAGAATGGCTACTGTAATTGGTATATTTGAAGACTGTTATAAGAAAAATAAACCTTTAACTGTTGTAAAACCAGGAACGCAATCAAGAAGATTCACCCATATTTATGATACTGTAAAAATTTGTTACTTAGCCTGGAAAAAAAATAAATGTAGACATTATAGTATCTCAAATCGTAAAAGTTATACAATTATTCAAGTAGCTAAATTGTTTGGTTCTAAAATTAAGCTTTTAAAATCAAGACCTGGTGAAAGATTTGCATCTGCTCTTACAAATCTAAACTTAAATAATAAAGTTTTTAAATATTTTGGAAAAATTAATTTGAAAGATTATGTCCAAAATATAATTAAAAAATAAACCTAGCTTAAGGATTGTTCAATTTTACCTATTATTTTTTTTGAAAGAGGTTTTGTGAAAGAGTTAAATGTATCTACAATTTTACCTTCTTTATTAATTAGTATTTTATGAAAATTCCACTTAGGAATTGCTGCTTTTCCATAGTTGTCTTCAGCCCATTTATATATTTCATGAGCATTTTCCCCTTTAACATCTGTTATTGTTGACAATGGAAAATTAATATTAAAATTTATGTCACAAAATTCTTTTACCTCATCATCTTTTTTCTTCTCTTGATTAAACGAATTTGATGGTATTCCTAATACAATTAGATTTTTAGATTTATATTTATCCCATAAAGTTTGTAATTCTGCATATTGTTTTGTGAAGCCACAAAAACTTGCAGTATTAACCATGAGTACTACTTTGTTTTCATAATCTTTAAAATTTATTATATCTCCTGAAATACTTTTTATTTTAAAATCAAAAAAAATTTTTTCATAATCAGATACAGCAGTATTTTTAAAAAAAAACATAAAAAATGTTATCGCAATAATAATTACTTTTTTCATTAAAAAATTTATTTATTAGGGGTAAGTAATATCAAGAAGTATCCAAATAAAGTGGATAATAATGACCCAGCTAATACTCCTATTTTGACACCATCCATATATTGGATATTTTCAGCAAAAGCTAAATTTCCAACAAATAAACTCATGGTAAATCCAATACCAGTTAAAACACCAACTCCATAAAAATTATACCAGCTTGTATTATTTGGCATTTCAGCTATTTTAAGTTTTATTGAGACATAGGAAAAAATAAAAACACCTATCTGTTTACCTAAAAACAATCCCAAAACAATGCCTAGTGGAACCTTATCTAATAATGAGTTCAAAGATAATCCATCTAGTGATACTCCAGCATTAGCAAAAGCAAATAAAGGCATAATTCCAAATGCAACATATGGGCTTATTGCATGCTCTACTTTAATCAATAATGAAAAATCTTTTTCTTTTTTTCTGTGTGGGATTGTCATCGCAAGCAATACTCCTGCAATCGTTGCATGTATGCCAGAATTATGAGTAAAATCCCAAAGAAATAGACCCACAATTAAATAAGGAAGAAATTTTTTAATATTAAATTTATTTATTGTTAATAAGATTAAAAAAGCAGCTAACATTAAAATTAAATATTTTATACTAAGATCACCAGAATAAAATAATGCTATAATAACGATCGCACCTAAATCATCTATAATTGCAAGTGCCGTTAAAAAAACTTTTAAAGAGAGAGGTACTCTTTTTCCCAATAAAGATAAAACACCTAATGAAAAAGCTATATCGGTAGCAGACGGTATAGCCCATCCATTTAAAGTTTCGGAATCACCAAAATTTATAAAAATATAAACTAGTGCTGGAACAAGCATTCCGCCAACTGCTGCAATTATTGGTAATAAAGCCTGTTTTATATTTGAAAGTTCTCCTTGTAAAAATTCTCTTTTAATTTCAAGTGTTACAAAAAAGAAAAATATTGCCATCAATGCATCATTAATCCAGTGAATAACACTAAGCTTAAGGCCTAATTCATTTATACCTAAAAATACGTATTTATTTAAAGTTGAAAAATATAAATCTGATAAATTTGAATTGCTAATAATTAGGGCAATCATAGCAGCAAATAATAAAACTAATCCACTAGCGGCTTCTAATTTAAAAAACCATTTAAAGGGTCGAGATATAACTTTGATCATAAGTTTAAATTAAATCATTAAAAAATAATCTTATATCTTTAATAGATTCATATAAATTATAAAGAATAAACTCTATGTTAGGGACAATTTTACTAATAGGATATTTAAATGTATCTATAAGAATAATAAAAGCTATAAAAGAAATAATAAGAACCACAATTATATTTGAAATTTTAAGCTTTTTTTGCTTTTTTTTGATATCTAAATCTTTGGTAAATTCAGTATTTTCGAAATCTTCTTTATTTTCTAATTCGTCTTTATTTACGATCTTTTTTAATTTTTTTTCTATTTTTGGTTTATCAACATCATTTGTCTTTATGAAATTACTTTTTTTAGTTTCTATTTTAAAAAACCATTGATGATTACAACTACTACATTCTAACAATCGTCCATTAATTGGTATTAGATCAGAATTGATATCAAATTTTTTATTGCAATTTGTACAAGTAATAATCATTATTTCTTATATAACATATTCTTTAAAAAAAACCTTGTTTTTGATAATCTTTATCCTTTGAAATTATTAATATCTGCTGTATTAGTACATCACTCGGGGAGTGGCGCAGCCTGGTAGCGCATCTGGTTTGGGACCAGAGGGTCGGAGGTTCAAATCCTCTCTCCCCGACCATTATATGAAAAAAGCAAAAATATATATTCCTACAAAAACCTCTATGCAGTCTGGTTTGGGTAAAACCGATAAGTGGGTTATTGAATTTGAAACTAAAGATACAGGTATAAATCCTTTAATGGGCTGGGAAACAAGTACAAATACTTTATCAGAGTTAAATTTAGAATTTTCTTCTAAAGAAATGGCTATTGAATATGCCAAAAAAAATAAAATTGATTTTGAGATAATTGAACCCAAGAAACGAAAAATAAATAAAAAATCTTATGCTGATAACTTTTTAAAATAATATCAATGTTTAAATTTTTTACACAGAAAGAATGGTTTCTATGGAGTATACTTGGTACAATTTTTATTTTAATTTCAACTTGGTATCAAGTTCAGTTAGATGTTAAAATTAATGAATGGTTTGGAGATTTTTACGATACACTTCAAAAAGCTTTGACTACGCCAAACTCAGTAAGTGAAGCTGAGTTTATAGGTTATTTATTTACTTTTGCTAAAATAGCAGCTTTATGGATTTTGATTGCTGTTTTTACAGGTTTTTTTACTAGTCATTGGGTTTTTAGATGGAGAACTTCAATGGCAAATTATTATCATGAACAATGGTTAAAAGCTCGTTTAACAGAAGGTGCTTCACAACGTGTTCAAGAAGACACTCTTAAATTTGCTAGAATTATGGAGGGGCTTGGTACTGGTTTGCTAGACAGTATAATGACTTTAATAGCTTTCACACCAATTCTTTGGACCTTGTCAAAACAAATTAATGTTTTACCATGGATAGGTGAGGTAGATCATGCTTTAGTATGGGTTGCTATTATTTCTGCTTTAGGAGGAACTTTGTTATTAGCTGCTGTGGGAATTAAATTACCTGGCATAGAATACGATATACAAAAAGAAGAAGCTGGCTATAGAAAAGAATTAGTACTTGGTGAAGAAGACCCAATAAGAGCAGCTCCACCGACAATAGGTCAATTGTATAACAGAGTTAGAGGTATTCATTATAAATCTTATTTTCACTATCTATATTTTAATACAGTTAAATGGAGTTATTTTCAGGGGATGGTTATCGTTCCTTATTTAGCTTTAGCCCCAACTATTGTAACTGGTGTAATAACTTTAGGTTTTGTTCAACAAATAACAAGAGCTTTTGGAAGAGTTGAAGGTTCTTTACAATACTTAGTTAAAAGTTGGTCTACTATTGTAGAATTTATATCTGTTTGGAAAAGACTTAGTGAGTTTGAGTCAAAACTAAATTCAAATAAATTGGTTGAAGAGAAAATTTAATGGCAATTAACAAGAAATATATTGATCAATTTATTAAAGTGTCTTGTAAAGCAGCATTAGCTTCATCATATTTAATAGGTAAAAAAGATAAAATTGCCGCTGATAAAGCTGCCGTGGACTCAATGAGAGAAGAATTAAATTTGATTAATATGAACGGTAAAGTTGTTATTGGTGAAGGAACGCTTGATCAAGCGCCAATGTTGTATACAGGTGAATTGTTAGGAACTAAAACTGGACCTGATTTAGATATAGCGGTGGATCCATTAGAAGGAACAAATTTTGTAGCAAATAATTTACCTGGAGGATTATCAGTAATCGCTGTAGCTGAAAAAGGTAATTTGTTTAATTCTCCTGAAACTTATATGCAAAAAATTGCCACTTCAAAAGTTGAGAAAGGGTTAATTGATTTAGATTTTTCAATAAAAAAAAATATTTCAAATCTATCTGATTTTAAAAATACTGAACCATCTTCTTTAAGAGCATGTGTTTTAGACAGACCTAGACATAAAGAAATTATTGATGAGCTTAATAGATTAAAAGTAAAAATAAAATTAATATCGGACGGCGATGTTGCAGGAGCTCTTTATGTGACAAACCCAATATATTCTGTAGATATTTATTTAGGTGTAGGAGGGGGGCCAGAAGGTGTCTTGGCTGCTGCTGCTTTAGATGCTCATGATTGTCATTTTCAAGGCAGATTTATTTTTGATAATAATGATCAGATTAATGAAGCAAAGAAAATGGGCATTACGGATTTAAATAAAAAATATGAATTAAATGAAATTGTTAAAGGTGATTCAATTTTTTGTGCTACTGCGATTACTGACACTATGGAACTTAAAGGTATAACTATTAATAAAGAAAACCTTTGTATGTCTGAAACTTTATTTACTCACAAAAGTACAGGAAATAAAGGAATTATAAAAAAAAAAATAATTCTATAATTTAGAGATATCATTTTTATAATTTAATTGGACTTGATAAATAATCACTTTTAAAATAAAAGATCATTTTACGGTCCCTTCGTCTATCGGTTAGGACAGCTGGTTTTCATCCTGCAAAGGGGGGTTCGATTCCCCCAGGGACCGCCATTAACATATGTTCTTTTATGTTTACATAATAAAAACAATTAGATCGAAAATTAATAAAACTTATGTTGGTTACACAAATAATTTAAAAAAACGCTTATCAAATCACAATAATAATAAAGGTGCCAAATCAACAAAAGGTCATAAATGGGAATTAATTTATAAAAAAAAATTTATATCAAAATCCAAAGCTATGTCTTATGAATATCATATTAAGAATAATAGAAAATTAAGAAAAAAAATTTTAGATAAAATAATTTAATGAAAAAGGAAATCGCAATCATTCTTCCTTATAAGGAAATATATTCAAAAAATTTTGCTGGTGCTGCTTCAATTTGGATTAATGATTATAATAAATTATCTTCTTTATCAAAGAATACATTAATATACGGTAATTTAGATAAAAGAAAAAAGCCATTAACTAAAAATTTTAAAAATCTTAAAATAACAAAAACAGCTTTTTCAAAAACTAAAAAATATATTAGTTTATTTTATAAAGATTATTTAAAATATAAATTTAAACTTATTGAGATACATAATAGACCTGAATATCTAAATTTTTTAATTAAAAAAAAAGTTAATTCAAAATTAATTTTTTTTTTTCATAATAATCCTCAAGATATAAGGGGGTCGAAGACTTCAAAAGAAAGGAAATTTTTATTAGAAAATACGGACAAAATTTTTTTTGTAAGTGAATGGACTAAAAAAAAATTTTTTGAAAACCTTCCAACAAATACAAAATCTAATTGTGAAATA
>MDSV01053355.1_pt1 | contig 13268 bp, 10 predicted proteins | sample 810851 | NCBI WGS metagenome assembly MDSV01 (sample SAMN05326640, study PRJNA326480) | marine metagenome | isolation source: seawater | place: Atlantic Ocean: North East | collected 2012 | reverse complement strand
GAAGAATTAGGCGCATCTGAAATTGCATTCATGCTCAAAGAGAGCGGGATCGCAGCAGGCATCGGTGGCACCCCTCCACAACTTGCCCACCCTGAACAAAACCTTTCGACCTATCGAGCACTTTCAACAGCCATCCAAAACGGTATCGTGCAAACCGCTCATGATTGTTCAGAGGGTGGCGTTGGTGTTGCTGTTGCTGAGATGTGCATCGGCGGCCGGATTGGCGCCACGGTTGATTTGGACGGCACAGGGCATGAAAGCCTCTGGGCGCGCCTTTGGGGGGAGTCCCTTGGCCGCTTTATTGTCGCAGTGAAGCCAGAGCGCGAAGACGAATTCGTTCAATGGATGTCCGGTCATAGCATTACCATGCTTGGCGAAGCGGTAGACGAGCCTACACTCACCATCAACGATGGCTTTGAACACGTGGTAACAGCTGACGTCCACGCCATGGTCGAATCTTGGCAAGGGGCACTGGACATGACAGGAGGGGTCGAGTGATGCCTTCACCCAAAGTAGCAGTTTTGTTTGGTTTTGGCATCAATTGCGATCATGAAACAGCCGCTGTTTTCGATCTTGTTGGTGGCAACGCAGAACGCGTCCATGTCAACCACTTCATCTCTGGCCAACGCACGCTCGAAGAGTTCCAAATACTGGCGGTCCCGGGTGGATTTTCATTTGGAGACCACCTTGGCAGTGGTCGCCTGATGGGCAACAGAATGAGGTTCGCCCTTCGCGACCAACTGCACGCTTTCGTAGCGGCTGGAAAACCAATTATTGGCATTTGTAATGGATTCCAAGTACTTGTCAAGACCGGCCTTCTTCCCGGGCCAAATGGCCCACTGCCAGATTTTGAGCAGCGCGCAAGCCTAACACTGAACGATTCAGGTCGATACGAAGATCGCTGGGTCACGCTGGAATTTGATCCAGAAAGCCCGTGCATATGGACAAAGGGTATGACGCGCATGGATTGTCCAGTAAGGCACGGTGAAGGCAAATTTGTCATGCCATCAACGACGGATTTCGACGCTCTTGATGCAGACCATCAACTGACCGTCCGCTATGTGGACCCGACAACAACACCTGGAGAGGGGATTACGGATGCACCCCTACCATTCCCCCTATCTCCCAATGGGAGTATGCGAAATATTGCTGGAGTTTGTGACTCAACCGGACTCGTTTTCGGACTGATGCCACACCCTGAAGCTGTGTATGCAAAATGGCTCCACCCAGATCACACACGGAACACCGCCCCTGGCCCGCAGCACAGCGATACGCTTGGTGAATGGGAGGGCGAAGGCTTGCAGATGTTCCGTAACGCGGTTGAATACGCCAAAGCAAATCTCTGAGGGTTGTGTTTGGCGGGGCGAATCGAACATATCGATTCGATTCGGGCCCTTGCCGTGTTGCTCATGGTCATGGTTCATGCCGCCGCTACATGGGGCCCACCATCATCCACACAACCATCTGCGCTTGTTTACGCTGTATCCGGCCTCGGTGGTTTAGCTGCTCCGTTGTTCGTCACCGTGTTCGGCTGGGGTTGCTTTCGTAGCAGCACAACCGGCTCACAACGTGTGAAACGGGCGGGTTTTTTCATCCTGGCCCAAACAGCGATCAACATATCTGCGCCGCATTTGTTTGAAGTATTCTCACCAGGCGTTCTCACCCTATTTGGCTTGCTGATCCTCACCCAGCCTCTTTGGCTTGATCCGATGACTCGTGCGCCCCAACGGAGCAATGCAGTGTTTTTCACCGCCCTCACTGGGGTCATGATGGTGACACTTTTGTTTTCATCAATCCAAGGGCCGAGTACATGGGACGCGAGGAATGAAACGAATTCAATGCTGCAGTGGATCAAGCACGCATTGTTCAGTGGCACCTATCCGCTCTTCCCATGGGTGATCTTTGCCACCCTGGGAGCCTTTATCTCATCCCAAGGCGACGATAACAAGACCTTTCCACAGACAAATTATGCACTTTCAATGGTATTTGCAGGTTGTTTAGTATGCGCTTTTTCATTCGCTTATGCTGCTCACCACGGGGCGCAGTGGGCGGCTCCAACCGGACCAGCACTCCTGACGTTCTTCCCAGCGAACACACTCTTCCTCGTTGCCGCCATGACTGGCGTCAGTTTGTTATGGTTGCTTGCACAACACATTTCGATGAACGTGCTCAACCCTCTCGGTCAGCGTTCATTGAGTGTGTACCTGATTCATTTCATCCCGATCGGTTTGTTCCACGGGTTGAATGAATCATATGCCTTTACCATGTCACAATCGATGATGATGGTTCTGGCTTACACAAGCGTATGGTTGCCGTTCGCTCATGCGTGGAGCCGTCTGGCCCCACGCATGGACGTCGAGCACGCATTGCGGTTTTTGACCAAATGAGAAGAGTCTCACTCAGCTGCTAGAGCTTCGGTTGCTTTCTTAGCACCCATCCAAGCAACAACACCGAACCCGATCTTGTTGATGATGTCTGCAATGTTGTAGGCAACGGCCATGATCTCTGCTCCGTTGTCCATCTCAATGAGTGCGACTTCAGGGCTGAAGAGGTAACCGAGAGGATAGATGATCCATCCGACGACAATGAACCAGCGGAGTGCGTTTGCACTCCACATGAGTTCTTCAGAGATTTTGGAGTTGTCTACACCCAAACCGTCGGTCCACGGGGTACCTGTTGCGACAACAATCATTGCCCAACCCATTCCACCAAGCAAGAGTGCTGGGACAGGGCTCATCAGATCGGCTTCACCGAGGTAGCCGAATCCAATCATGATGAGAGCACCTGTGAAACAGATGCCGGTAAATCCGAGACCTGCAACCTTCTTGTCTGTGATGGCTTCCTTTCCAACAAGGGATGGGAATTTGAGGGCCATCAATGGGACTGTAATGATCCAGTCCATGTATCGGTACTCGATAGAGACGACGCCGAAGTCAGCGTAGACGCCCCGCATGTAGTAGTAGTGGAACGCTGCAATACCGACAATGAGTGCAGAGATGGTCATTGTAGTTCGGTATTGTGGGGCTACATTCCCTCGCTCACTCATGAAGAAAACGAAGGCCGCACCCATGGCGATGTAACCTACGAAGAAGAGGAAGAAGGTTAGGAGTTCAAGATTGTCGTTTCCGAGGTTATCGGAAAGGAAGGACGGGAGACCATCGGCCCCCATGTCTCCTACGTCAGCAGCACTGACCGTTGAGGCCATTGCGAGCGCGAATGTGGCAATCAAAAGCAGGCTAGTGGTCCGAGAGAATGTATCATTCTTCATTGGTATCGAAGACGGTTCCGGTTTCCGGGACTTATAATAGGCTGTAAATCACCATAACGAGGAAAAAAACAGCCTATCTTGAAAGATTTCAAGCCTTAGTCAGTCGTTACCCCAGTTTGTACACCCCACATGCGCGAATAAATTCCACCCATTTCTACTAATTCTTCATGCGCGCCATCTTCGACAATTTTCCCCTCATTTAGGACAAGAATACGGTCTGCATTGCGAACAGTCGAGAGTCGATGTGCGATGATCACCGCGGTTCGGTTTCTTGAAATTTTATTGATTGATCGCTGAAGCGCCGCTTCAGTTTCGTTATCTACAGCAGAGGTGGCCTCGTCAAGAATGAGCAACGGGGCGTCCTTGAGCACGGCTCTAGCGATCGCTAAGCGCTGGCGCTGGCCACCTGAGAGCCGGTGGCCTCCCTCACCAACGAGCGTCCCCCAACCGTCCGGCAAAGCCTCGACGAAATCTGAGACCTCTGCTAAACGAGCAGCATCGTGAACTTCCCCGTCGCTTGCTTCGGGATTCCCGTACCGAATATTCTCAAGGATGGATGTTGGGAACAAGGTGATGTGCTGATCGACAAGCGCCATCGAAGAGCGCAAACGGTTCAAATTCCATTCAGGAAGCTCCTTCCCAGCCCAACTGATTGACCCCGCGGTTGGCTCGGCGAAGCGTAGAAGAAGCCGGATGAGGGTGGTTTTACCCGCCCCCGTCGAGCCGACGACACCGACCGTTTCCCCTGCCCGCAACGTCAAATTGAGATCGGTGAAGACGGGCTCCCGCCCAGGGTATGCGAAATCAAGATCTGTGAATGAAATTGCAGAGTCACTCACCGCCTCGGCGCTTGGCTCATACACCCCTTCCTTGACTTCGGTTGGTGATGTCAACACGTCAAGCACCCGGGTTGATGAGGCCATCGCTCGCTGATAGAGGTCGAATGTTTCCCCAAGACGGGTGAGCGGCCAAAGCAACCGCTGAGTCATGAAAACAAGAACAGAATAGGCGCCAACCGCCAGTTCATTTTCCAATGTCATCCAGCCGCCGAGCAACAAGGTGGCCGTAAACCCGCAGAGAATAGCCATGCGTATGAGTGGGGTGAAGGCTGCAGAAAGGCGAATGGCTTGACGGTTGGATTCGCGGTAAATATTACTCAGATCTTCAACCCGCTTGATCTCCCGATCTTCTGCCGTGAAGGATTGAATGGTCGACATGCCTGAAAGATCGTTTTCCAATAACGCATTCATGGCCCCTGCGGCCCTCCGCACCTCGGCATAACGTGGTTCAAGGCTGCGTTGGTATCGGAATGATCCCCACACAATCAATGGGATCGGAAGCACTGCAAACAATGCAACTTGCCATGAAATCGCGATGAAGACCGCACCAACGACGACAACGGTTGTGGACACCTGAAGCAAATCATTCGCCCCCTTATCCAAGAACCGTTCAAGCTGGTTGATATCGTCATTCAAGATGGCGAGGATGTCTCCTTTTTGCCGCTCATCAAACCAACCCATTCCCTGCCGCTGTACGTGACCAAAGGTGTCCAAACGCAACTCATGCTGAACCGTCTGGGCTAAATTACGCCAAAGGACACCATAGAAATATTCGAACAGGGACTCGAGCCCCCAAATGGCAAAGGTCAGGACTGAGAGTAAAATCAACTGATGCCACGGGTCGATGAATCCCAGCGATGCAAGAAACGAATCTTCCCGTTCAACCACCACATCGACCGCTAAACCAATCAGCAAAGGAGGGGCCAAATCCCAAATCTTGTTGGTAACTGAACAGAACGAAGCCAATCGAATAGTGCCACGATGGCCGCCCATGTGACCAAGCAATCGGCGGAACGGTCCTGATTCACCCATGACACCGCCACTACGGCGAGGTATGAGTAGTCTATGGATTCCCCACTCTTCGACCAGATGATGCGTAAGCCCTATGCTGTGGCCGCAAAAGCGCAAGGCGGGATAGCCATGCGCCGCACTGATCAAACCACCCTTGAATACACGATCAACACCAACGGGACGACCCGCCACGTCACCCTTATCGACCCGGCAAAGCAAGACCCCAACACGGCCGCAAATCGGGCCATGGTGGCCATTGAAGCAGGTTCGGCTATGATTTTCGTTGGCGGTTCAACCGATACTCCAGATGCAGTGGTTCACGCCACCTGCGTTGCCATCCAAGAAGCGTTTGAACTTCGCGCCTTTGCAGCAAGCCAAGATCCTGATGGGAATGAAGAACAGTGGCACATTCCAATCGTACTTTTCCCAGGAGGCGCCCATGCACTCTCCCCTGCTGCAGATGCCATCACGTTCATGATGCTGATGAACTCCACAGAACGACGCTTCCTCGTCGGCGAACAAATTCGCGGCGCGCCGTACCTAAAGAAATTCGGCGTTGAAGCACTCCCCACAGGATATGTGGTTTGTGCACCCGGCGGAAAGGTCGGGGAAGTTGGTTCCGCTGAACTGATTCAACCAGACGATCACGATTTGGTGCATGCCTATGCGCTGACCGCGCAAATGTTTGGATTCAAACTGCTCTACCTTGAGGCTGGAAGCGGTGCGTCCACGCAAGTTAACCCGGAACTGATTGAACGGGCGAGAACGGTTGAAGGCCTCACGCTTGTGATTGGCGGAGGCATCCGAACCCCCGAACAGGCCAAACTTGCGGCCGATGCCGGGGCCGATTGGATTGTGACTGGAACGCTTACCGAAGACGCATCGGATTTGGAAGAACTTCGAAGCCGTATCTCTGATGTTGTCAATGCCCTCCATTGAGCCTCATACATTGCAAAGTGAGGATCATACGCCGGTTGAAACCCCGTGCTTCGAATTCAAACTCCGCCTTCCAATTAGCCGAACTGCATACGCTGTGCCCACCACGACCAGCACAAGGCACAAGAGCGGCGCGAGAAGCGCAAGAAGGGTTACGAAAACAGCCATTATCGCTTCTCCAATAGAAATGAGTGGGTTAGCAAGACCTCCGGTTGTGCCGGTCGACACCGCACGCGTCGCAACCGTGCCAACCTGCACGGTTCCAGCAACACCGCCACCGCCTATGGCGGCGATTGACCATTGAACAATCGGATCGAAATCTGCTTCGGAACCCAACACGGCGCCCATCATTCCAATTCCCGCAACAACGGCTGCAGGCGTTGCGATTACATCCAAGAGATTGTCCAACCACGGCACGAGGTAAGATCCAATTTCCAGAACGACGGCGATGAAGAGAACTCCAAATGCAACCCACCCATCAAGCAGGTGCAACTGTCCAGCTGGTTCAACAACTCCAATATTGATGCCCCCACTCAACAACATGGGGGGGAGGAAGACCCTAAATCCACTCGCAGCGGCAAGACCGAGGCCTAACGAAAGGGCAAGCAAGCCACCAAAGGGGTCGATGGACATCACCCACCTAATCTTCGTCTTCAAACAAAACAGGGTCGCCGGTTCCACCGGGTGACGGAGGCCTTGCCCCATCAACGTCCATGCCGGGAGTGATCTCGGTTTCTTCAACAGAAAGTTCGACCCGCCCACCGTCAGCCAGGCCCGCCATGTCGCTTGTGCTTGGTGTTGAGAGGGTTCGGGTTTTGTCAGGCTCACTGCTGTATGCTTCTCGCTTTGCTTCTCGAGCGTCGTGGGTTCTGACAAGTGAGAGCGAATCAGCAAAGACCCGTCCAACGACCTCTCTCGTTCGCTCGCCACGTCGGACCGAGTCCAATTCGTGGGACATTGATTCCCTTTGACCTTCGAGTTCTCGGAGTTCGGCAGTCCTGTCTTGCAAGGCCGCTTCCATATCGGTGAGGGTGAGCGTAATCTGTTGAATTCGCTCATCCCGCTCAAAGACGTCATTGTGCAACCGACGCTCGCGCCGTCGCAAGGATTCATATTCTCGGTTTCGCTCTAACAAGCGTCGCTTGAGTTCTTCGATTTGTTCGACCAAATAATCGTGTTCAGCAGAAACTGACCTTGGGCCTTGCATCACGCGCTCAAGTTGTTCTTCGAGTTCCCCGAGGCGACCATCACGCGCATCCAACAACCCTCTGAGGCGATCTGCAATGTCTCGTAGTCGTTGACGTTCTTCCTCCAGCGCTTTGTTTGCGGCCTGCTCGGCTTCATTCTGCATGAGGGCGGCGTCGAGTTTAGATTTCAAACTTCGAACCTCGTCTGCCGTGACCGAGGTAAGACCGGCATCCGCCGCCCTTTCCAAAGCCTCGACCATTTGGCCAATGCGACCTTCAAGCTCGGCAATGACCTCGTCTTGTTGAATGGACAGGTCTCGCAACTGACCGTTCTCGGAAGCCATTGCGTCGCGCTCCTCTTGGGATATTGAGGATTGTTGGCTTGCCAATTCTTCACGAGCATCGTTCAATAACCGATCAAGATGAATGATTTTCGCCTCACTCTCTTGAAGCGTTGCTTCGGCTTGATTTAAGCGCGCCACTTCAGGGGCAACCATATCTTCTCGTTCAGCAAGATCGAGCTCAAGCACACGAAGACGTTGCTTGACCGTAACCATTTCCTCATTACGAGCAGCAAGCTCTTGCCAGGCGATGAGAACCTCCTCAACGAGTTGTTCAACAGGGTAGCCCTTGAGCATCCCTTCGAGCGCCGCCCGTTCGTCACCAGAGGTGTCATCGAGCCGGCGAATGCCGCTTGTTCCAGTCGAGTCGATGGTCATACAGGTGACTATCCACGCTCAACTGCACTTGAACTTTCCCAGTCAAAACAGCATCACCACGGGTGGTTAGGCACCCTTTGGAAATGACCGTGCTCAGTTGATGGCGGTGTACATGTCGTCCGGCATTTCGCCAGCGAGTTGCAAAGCACCGGTTGCCACAGCGTTGATTGGGTCTTCGACGCACCAAACTGTCACGTCTCCAATATCGGAGATTTCATCGGTCATGCGAGCTGCAATTCCATCGATAAGTGAGCCCCCACCAGAGAGGATGATGTTGTTGCGGAGAACAGGTTGGTATTCTGGGTCAGCGCCAGCAACGATCTTCTTGATTGCATTACCAATCTTTGGCACAATCATCTCGCATGCTTGAGCGACCAAATCGCCAATGTCGACGACTTGCTTCTTTCCTTCGACAGACAGTTCTACAGTTGCTTCACGAACTTCGCCACCAACATAGGAGACTTCTTCCTTCCACTTGCGGACCATGTCCTTTGTAACTTGAGCGCCCGTGAACTTCTTGCGAATGAGGGTCATCAATTCGTTGTCGAGCCAGTCTCCCGCCTCTTGAATGGTGACTTGGTCTTCGTCGGTCGGGAAGGTTCCGTAGATGCGAGCGATGTCAGTTGTTCCTGCTCCAATATCGACCACAATTGAACTTGCGATTTCACCAATTCCGTAAGCGGTTGCAAATGGTTCAGTGACGACCATGATGGCGTTCACTTGGCCACGTAGGGTGGCAACCAAATTGCTCTTGTCGGTGAATGAAACGTGGCTTGGCGAACAGATGACACCAAACACTTCGTCAAATTCTTCTGGGTCAACAGTTTCTAGAAGGTGAGAAACGAAGGCCTTAGCAGCTGCCAAGTTTGCTTCATCGTCTTGTGCAACACCAGCAGCCATCGGGCGGTAGAGGTTGCAAGCGAGTTTGTTCTTCAAAGCGTCGTTTCCAAAGAGCACATCACGGCCGAGGAAGTTTCGAGCCACAGGGTCTTTTGGTCGGCCAACGACCGTTTCGATCGTGTGGCTTACTCCAGCACTGGAGGCGATAGTCGATTGGTAGGTGCCAAGGTCAATTCCAACATACAAGCGGTCACTCATTTTCTTCACCGTCCGCATTGCGGACATACTGGCGAGGATGCCACCACCCTTCAAGGTTCACCTTGTTACCGAAGGGCCGTCGACCACGCCAATCGGGCCACACGCCTGCAAAATCACTCGTTTTCCCCACTTGCAAGCAAAGTCTGGTCAACCTCCGTTTTGACAAACGGATCTTCCAAATGGTCAACGAAATTACGATTGAGATTTTTCAATCCAATTCGGTATACAAAGACACAGGCGGCGAGGATCCCGGCAACGCCCCAAAATAACGCCCTTGGTTGAGACCCGATACCTTTGTCGCGCTCCGTTTTATCTGCTAAGGGGTCTTCAACAAACGGGCTATCATAGACCGCCCTAAACAATTGATCCGATTGAATCACAACCCGAGCGTTGTCCGCTTCTGGGGAACTATTTTTCGATTCAACAAACACGTCCAGTCGTAACGAAGAATCCTCAACGCTCCAAATTGGCAGAGCTTCGGCAGAGCTCCAAGTGCACTCAAATACATCTGAATCGTTTGATTCAAATTCACACCCCGCAATCATGTAGGCCCCTTCTTCAGAACGGTTGTCAACGACCACAATACGCGCGCCAGTCACAAAAACATCCCCGTCGGGGTCCTCGATTGACCACTTCGCGGTGAGGTTCCCCCTCCAGAGTGAATCATTCTCTGGCGTTTGTATAATGGTAATCGCAGGGCGAATATCGATTGGCCTACATCCAAGTTGGTCGACTGGCCACGAGGCATTGGGCTCGGGCGTACTGCACTCATCGAGGTTGTCAAGAACCCCATCGCCATCAGAATCATCGATGCAGCCATCGTTGTCAAAATCGAACTGCGAGGCATCGACGCCGGGGCACAAATCTAGGTTTTCGGTGACCCCATCCCCGTCGTTATCATCGAGGCATCCGTCTGAATTTTCATCCCATCCCAGCGCGTTTTGATTCGGGCACTCATCTTCGAGGTTGGCAACCCCGTCCCCGTCGCCATCGGACCAATCTTCAGTGTCTCGCTGGACGCCTTTTACTGCTAAGGCGAATCCACTTCTCGCACCGTCCAGGCCCACACCCTCGGGCAAGTTTCCAGGAGCAACAAACCGGGCTCTCACTTCAATTTCAACCCAGGTTACACCCTCAAGATCGCCCAAGTCCAACCTCAAACCGTGGGTTGTTTCATTAGTGGCTTGAAATTGAGAGGTGTTGTCAAAATCCACATCGTCGTAATACAATGTGGCTCCACCATCGTTGTTTGATTCACTCGCCAAAGCTATTCGGCCGTCTGACAGCCTTACTATCAATTGAAAATCATCCACTGCTGTTGGTTCTGGTGCTGCATTGTGGGCCATTCGCACCTCGAGCGGGACGTCTGCTTCAAGGGTAAATCGCTGCGTCCAAACATCCCCCGTTCTGAGGAATGGCCCCGCCGCTCCTGTCCCGTTCCAAGGGTGGGCAATGAGGTTCTCCAAGGGTTCTTCAGAACCTTGCCTGCTGGCCAACCAAGACTGCGGCGTAGAGTTTGTGAGGCGAAAAGAGTCGTGAATCCAAACGTCATCTGCAGGCGACGCGTGCCCCTGACTCAACTCATCATGCAGCGCGGTAAAATCAACGAGTTGAGACAAATTCAGTTGGCCCCAACCATCGTAGGAGTTTTGCAACTCATGCCCTCCATCGCCACCATTCCTCTCTCCTTCGGGCAGGGGGGTCGTTGCGAGCGCCAGCAAGGCCCGCAACATTGGGCCGGAGGGCGTGAAACCAGACCCGACGCCGATCGTGGAATTGTGAAGTGAAGCGTCGCCCCATTCAGGCACCTGCGACTCCATTGAAATATTCGAGCGCGGTTCTTTTCCTGAAAGCCATCCGAGTTCAACCATTTGTTGAATCAAAGCCGCGGTTCCAGCAGCGGCGGGGGTCGCCATACTTGTTCCAGTTGATGTGCGCAAATCACCATTGTATGAGTTGGGGAGGTTGTCTGCTTTAGCAGATTGGACCGAGGTGCCAATAGCCAGTGCAAAGATCCCCATTGTATCGGCTTCAGTCGGGCCAATCGACGAGGAAGACCACCGTTGAGCGTCAACGGATTTCATCGACGCCCCGATTGCAGCAACGTTTCGCCCGTTTGCGGGTTCGAGCAAACTTCCGCCCGTGTTTCCTGGCGCAATAAACGCCAACGACCAGGGCATTGCCAAAGCCCAAGCATCGAAGTCCGAAGTTCTCGCCGTGTATGCGGTGGTGTCGTCCCCCCATGAATTCGAATGAATGACTCCGCCTTGCATTCCAGCCTCCACCAGTAGACGATCAACATCGGGCGCCACCCACCCTTCGTCCGACACAATGTCTTGGAACACCAATGAAGATGCATGCGAAAGGGACGATCCATTCGTGGGGTAAGCCCCCGTACGCTCATCTTCGACATTGAAGCACGCCAAGGTTCCGGCCACATGAGTTCCATGCCGGTAATCTGCATGGCCTTGGGTGTCACCGTCATCGATGGTGGTATTGAGCAACAACACCTTTCGATGATCCTCGCCCGGTTCACCCACCAATTCAGTTCCATTTTCCCCGTCGCTTCCTAGCGATTGAACGGAGGTGGCGTTTCTGAAGCAAGCATGATCTGCATCCAGGCCGGAGTCTGCCACACCGACAACAACCCCCTCGCCATTGATGCCAAGCTCCCATGCTGGATGTTCATTCGGAGCCCCGTGCTGTAAGAAAGAAGCCGAGATTTCATTGCGCGCCACCGTTTCGAGAACGGGTTCAACCCACAAGACCCCGTCAATTGCCAAAAGCAGATCTATCTCCAGCCCAGCCGGCCACTGAATGTCATGCACCTGGGCCAGCGCTGAAGTGGAGTGATGCCCCCCAATGTCGATTCCATAGGTTGCAAAGTTCGCCCGAACCTGATCAAAACCTACGTCAGGTAAGCGCGGCTCAAGCAGAATGCGCACGTCTTGGCCGGCGAACGGCAACTCTCCACCCACTCCTTGCTTCCATGGCGCAAGAGGTGATTCGTGTAGGGTCCAATCATCAGGCACGAGGGCCGAATCTCCCCAGGCAAGAAGGTATGTCGGAGAGAGGACGCGCAGGGGGGTGAGGCCCTCATCGCTCACCCGACTCCATTCCTCATAGGTCCATACGCCGGCGGGGTGCTCGAGGAGCAATTCTCCTTGCCCCTGCTCGATGGGGCTGGGGGGCTCAGGTGCGACGTAAGCGTTTACCACCGGCAAAAACAGGAGCAACACCATCACGAGAGCCCGCCGCATGAACCGTGTTGAACCCTCTAACTTTGTCAATCTCGCGCTTGAATTACGTGGATAAGCCGCGCCAGCGCGTTTAAGTCGGGTTTGCGAGTCGCCCATCTCGATGAAGGCCTACCGTGTAACAGGAATCGCTCCTTTCGGCAGCATGCGCCAAAAATTTTCAATCGACCTCCCTGCTGACAGCAAGGCCGATGCCGAGCACCGAACGTACTCGATTATGGGCTCAAGGCACAAGGCAAACCGCCGGGCCATCACCATCGACTCCGTGAGTGAAATTGATCCACGAACCTCAACAGAGCCTCGTGTTACCCACCACTTCCGCGACCAAATCGCTGCTGAAGGTGGTTCAATCACTCCAGTGGCAGAAGAAGAGTGAGGCTCACCGGCTCCGCCGGATTCTTCAATGACCCCGCTATCGGAGGTGTGAGTGCTATGGTTGATCGTTCGGAATTACAACGCATGGCTCGAACCATCGACGCCCATCGAAAGCAACTGGATGAGTTGCACACGCAAACCGATCGCATTGCAAAAGTTATCGCTGAACACGAAGTCACTTCAGGGATTCTTTCTCATTTGCAGAAGGGGGCCCAAACCGGGTCAACCAGCGCACGCCTCACCATTGGTTCCGGTGTCACCTTGCGCTTCACCCATGAAGGCGAAGAAGAAGGCACTGCTCTCATCGATTTGGGCAGCGGTGTGTTCGGCGAGAAGCCGTGGAGTGAGGCGGAAACAATCACCAAAGAGCGACTTGACGGCATCATGTTGCTTCAAGAAGAGTTAACGCAGCAATCAGAGGCCTTGGAAGTAAAAATCACCGAACTTGCCGAAGCGTTCAATGAAGCGGCAAGCCAAATGACGGCCAACCAGGCGCCACCAAGCAAAACACCCGCTTCAAGCCCCCCACCCCCAAATCCAGAACCCTCCTCGGCCGACGACGACCCTTCGCCAAAGCG
>MDSV01164108.1_pt1 | contig 13269 bp, 12 predicted proteins | sample 810851 | NCBI WGS metagenome assembly MDSV01 (sample SAMN05326640, study PRJNA326480) | marine metagenome | isolation source: seawater | place: Atlantic Ocean: North East | collected 2012 | reverse complement strand
CAGCAAATGCCTCATTAATTTCAAAAAGATCAACATCTTTGATATTCCAACCAGCTAATTCTAAAGCTTTCTTTGAAGATGGAATTGGACCAGTACCCATTAAAGCTGGATCTACACCACAACTTGCCCATGACTTAATTGACACTAATTTTTTAATCCCCTTTTTCTCTGCATCATTATCTGACATTAATGTTACAGCAGCTGCTCCATCATTTATACCAGATGCATTACCAGCAGTGACTGTTCCATCTTTTTTGAAAACAGGTTTTAATCTTGACAAAGCATCTAAACTTATACCCTCCCTTGGATGTTCATCTTTGTTAAAATAAGTTTCAGTATTTTTTGATTTTATTTTAAAGTTTATTATTTCTTCCTTAAATTTATTCTCCTTTTGAGCTTTGAGTGCTTTTTCATGAGATTTTAAAGCAAATTTGTCCTGATCTTCTCTTGTAATCTGAAATTTTTCAGCAACATTTTCTGCAGTAACACCCATGTGATAACCATTAAAAGCGTCCCATAAACCATCTTTGATCATTGTATCTACTAGTTCAGTATTACCTAATTTTTTTCCGTCTCTTAGATGAATTGAGTGAGGGGCTAAAGACATATTTTCTTGACCTCCAGCTACAATTATTTTTGAATCTCCGGCTAATATACTTTGTAAACCAGAAGCGATTGAGCGTATACCTGAGCCACAAACTTGATTAACTATATAAGCTGGTTTTTCTTTTGGTATCCCAGAATTAATAGAGGCCTGCCTAGCAGGATTTTGTCCTGTCCCTCCAGTTAATACTTGTCCGATTACAACTTCATCAATTTCCTCACTTTTTAATTTAGCTTTATTAATTGACCCAGTTATCACCGCCGATCCTAGGGCATGGCTTGGAACATTCTTCAAGCTTTTATTAAGTGAGCCTACAGCAGTCCTTGTTGCAGAGGTTATTACTACTGAATTCATAGACAATGAATTAATATAAATGTTTGATCTTTAATTACAATACTTTCTTTGATAATTGATATTAATGCGCCTGTAGCTCAACTGGATAGAGCGCTTGGCTACGGACCAGGAGGTTCTGGGTTCAAATCCTAGCAGGCGCAAGGTAAAATGAAAAAATGATTATTAGAGAAGCAAAATTTAAGGATTACGAGAAGATCAAAGTTTTAACTGAAAAATTTAATCTTACCATTTATGAAAAAAAGGAATGGGAAGATATTTGGCTTAAAAATCCTTATTTAAAAAAAACTAATTCATATTGGCCAATAGGATGGGTGATTGAAGATGAAGATAAAATAGTTGGACATATAAGCAATATTCCAACAGAGTATTATTATGAAAATAAAAATTATATTGGATCTATAATTAGTTGTTGGGTAGTTGAACCAAAATATAGAATCCATTCAATAAAATTAATTAAAAAGTTTCACGACCAAGAAAAAAGAGACTTTTTTATTGCAACAACTTCAAATATTAAAACGGCAAATACTCTTAAAGCTTTTAGGTGGAAAAAAATGCCAGAAAAAAATTTTAATTCAAAACTAAATATCATTTTGAACTTAAAAAAAGTTCTCAGCGCATCAATAAAAAAAAAATTCAATGTAATGTCAAACTTAACCCTACCTTTATCTTACTTATTGAATTTTTTAATGAGCTATAAATTGAATAAGTGGAAAACTTTCACATTAGAAAAAAATTTTGAAATACTAAATAATTTTAATTCTGATTTTGATATTTTTTGGAAAAAACTTCGCGAGAAGAAAAAAGAGACATTTCTTTTTAATAGAAGCAGCAGTTGGTTAGATTGGCATTTAAATAATAAGATTAAACTTAAAGATTTGTCAATTATTGTTCAAAAAGTAGACAATATTATTATCGGATATGCAATTACCATCTATAAAAATGATAAAAATTTAAATATAAAAAAAGCAGTTTTAATAGATCTTAATGTGATAAATGATGATAATAAAATTTATAAAAATATGATTTTAGCTTCAATTGAAAAGTCTTTAAAAGATAAGTGTGATTTATTTCAAATCGTTGGATTTAATCAATTTAAGAGAAATTTTATGAAAGAATTTAAACTTTTTGAAATTAAAAATAAATTTTCACCTTTTTATTTTTTTTCAAAAAACAATCAATTAGAAACAATTCTAGAAAAAAGAGAAAGTTGGGATCCCAGTGAAATAGATGGAGACTCGGTCTTTTAAAAATGATTGATCTTGATAAAATTATAAATACTGCAATAGTTGAAATTAATAAACAACTTCCAAGTGACCTAAAAGTTGATAAAAATACTGATATTGAGATTTTCGGACCAAAAAGCAAATTTGACTCTATGGCTTTAATCAACTTTGTTCTTATAATTGAAGAACAACTAAAAAAAGAAAAAATTGATAACAAAAATTTACTAAGTTTGCTAATGGATAAAACTAGCTCAATAAGTAGTTATCTTATCTCTGATTTTAAAGCAGATATAAAAAAAATAATAAATTAAATGAAAAAAGAAATTAAAATTGTTTCTGATTTCAACTCAGATTTATTTTATAACTATTTGAACAATCAAATTGATAAAAAAATCTATAATTTAGACAAACCAAACTTTGAGTTATTTACAAGTGGTTGTTATAAAATCATAAATTCAAAAAATAAATGTCATGCTTTGATCGCTTGGAGTAGAGTGGAAGAAACTATAAAGGAATATTCAAATTTATTGAATAATAACAAATTAATTCTCAAGAATTTAGAATCAGAAGTTGATGAATATATAAATTTAATTTTAAAACTAAGTGAAAAAACAGAAAATCTTATATTAATTTCTTGGGTCTTGCCGTATCTTGAAAAAGGTCGTTATTTAAGAGATCTAACAGATAAACATGGTTTATCTTATAATTTAAATAAAATTAATCTAAGGGTTTCAAGTGCATTAAAAAATAAATCAAATATTTACCTCTTTAATTTAGATTTTATAATTCAAAAAAATAACAAACCTTACAACCCTAAACTTTGGTATACAACTAAAACTCCTTATAACAACAACTTATTTGAAATCGCCTCAGAAGATTTCAAAGAAATAATTAATAATTTTTCTAAACCCGCAAAAAAACTATTAGTGTTAGATTTAGATAATACGCTTTGGGGAGGTGAGATAGGTGAACTAGGCTGGAAAAAAATAAATTTAGGAGGACACAACTATATCGGTGAAGCTTTTGTTGATTTTCAAAAAAAAATTAAATCTCTGAAAAAAAAAGGTTTTCAATTGGCGATTATAAGTAAAAATGATGAAAAAATTGCTTTAGAGGCGTTTAAAAATAATAAAGAAATGATTTTAACACTTAAAGACTTTGTAGCCTGGAGAATTAATTGGAATGATAAAGCAAAAAATCTTCAAGAAATTCTTACAGAATTAAATCTATCAAGTGATGCGTGTGTGTTTATAGATGACAATATAAATGAGAGAAATAGGATCAAAACGTCATTTCCTGAAGTTTTAGTTCCAAACTGGCCAAATGATCCAAGTTATTATGCAGAAGAATTCTTAAAACTAAATTGTTTTAACTCCAACCACTTTAGCAGAGAAGATGATAACAGAACTCGATATTACAAAGATGAAAATAAGAGGAACAAAATAAGAAAAAATTATATTACACAAATTGAATGGCTTAAATCACTTAAAATTAAAGTAAAAATCGAAAAGATAAATGATAGTAATAAGATGAGAGTCCTGCAATTAATCAACAAAACAAATCAAATGAATCTTACTACGAGAAGATTTAATGAAACGGAATTAAACAAAATTTTAAACAACAATAAAATTTTGTCTGGAACTGTAAGAATAAAAGATAAATTAGGAGATATGGGCTTAATTGGGATTTATATAATCATGATAAAGCCAAAAGAAATACAGGTTTTAGATTTTATTTTAAGCTGTAGAGCCTTTGGAAGGTCAATCGAACATTTAATGTTTTATCAAATCAATCTTCATGCTAAGAAAAGAAAAATAAAAAAAATTATATTTACATACTTGAAAACAAAAAAAAATAGACCAGCCCTTGATTTTTTAAGCTCTTTAAAGTTAAAAAAGAAAGGTAAAAACAATTTTATTTTTAATAATGAATTTAAAGTTATAAAACCTAAGCATCTAAATTAATGGAACTTGAACATTTAAATAGATATCCTAATTTTAAAGATATTGTTGAATTGGTAGTAAATAAATCGCACCTTCAAAAATCCAAAATTTTAAATTTTCATAAAAGGGTTGATAAAACATACTTTGAAAAAGCAGAAAATTTTTCTCAAAATTTTAAAAATTTTTTAAAATCTCAAAATACAAATCTAGAAACAGCTACCAAAGCATATCTTAAAATGTGCGCAGATATGATGATTAGTCATTTGTATTTTTACAAGCATAATAAATACCCTCTAGATCAACAACAGGATGCATTTGAAAAAGTATATGACAACGTTGAAGAAATGAAAAGCTATGTATATGGAATAGCTATATCGCAATTTCTTTGGCCTACTCACTATGCAATGTATTCTTTTTTTATTAATGAAATTAAAAAAAAAGAATTAAGGGTAAGCAATTACCTCGAAATAGGATGTGGTCACGGTCTTTTTTTACTTGAAGCAATTAAAAGATTTGAAAATGAAATAAATTATCAAATAGTTGATATAAGCAAAACGTCAATTGATATAACAAAATCAATAATTGAATTTAATGTTAAAAAAGATTTAAAAATAGATTACAAACTCCAGGATATTTTAAAATATAAGTTTGAAAAAAAATTTGACTTCATTGAAATGGGAGAGGTCTTAGAACATGTTGACACTCCTGGAGAGTTATTAAATAAAATTAATCAAATTTTGAGTGATGAAGGAAAATTATTTTTATCAACCTGCGTTGATTGCCCAACAATAGATCATGTCTATCATTTTAAATCAATTTCAGAAATTGAGAAAATGATAAGTTCAGCAGGATTTAAGATTGACAATAGATTAGTTTTACCAGTCGAAGATCTCCCTATGGAGGAAATAGTAAAAAGAAAAATAACTATAAATTATTGTGCACTTCTATCAAAAAAATAGATGCTTAAAAAATTACTAGGTATTAAAACTTTCTCAGTTAAAGATCAAAAACTTTTTTTAAAACTTTCGTTAGACTATAACCCAGCCCACATATTAGAAAAAAAAAAAACCCATCAATTTAATACAAAAAAACCGGTGGTTCACGGAGTTAATATTCTTTTAAATTCGATAGAGATGTTACTTAATTTCAAAAAAATAAAATTTCAAAATATGAAATGTTTTTTTTTAAAACCAATATACTTAAATGAAAAAATATATTTCTATTTATATTTTGAAAATAAAAAAGAGATTTATATAGAAGCACAAAACAAAAATAAAAATATTTGTACAAAAATTATTTTTTTCAATAGTAAAAATAAAATAACAAATAAATTTAAGGAAAATAATTTCAGATTAATTAAATTGAAAAAAAAATCTAATACTAACCCCATAAAATATTTAAAAAATAAGTATAAAATAAATTTTAATAAAGAAATAAAAAATAATTACTACCCTTTTATAAATAAAGTGTTTGGCAAATATTTTTGTGAAGCTTTATTTAAGACTTCATATTTTATTGGAATGAAATGTCCTGGAAAAAATGCTTTATTTAGCAATATTGATTTAAATTTAAAAAACTTTCGTAATTTAAAAAAGTACTTAATTTTTTATGTAAGTGATTATGACAAGAGGATAAAATTATTCACAATTACTGTACAAGGATACCTAGATATTAGGCTAAAATCGTTTCACAAAATTAAATAAGATCTTTTTTTAAGTAAATTCATTTAATTTTATTACCACTTAAATTTCCCCTTCGCACTATTGCAATTAATGTAGCTAATAAAATGAATATATAAGTAGCATTACCAGTAGTAAAAAAACTACCAGTGCTTTTTATAGGAAATATTTCAACAATAAACAAAAATATAAATGGGATAATAAGATTATTATTGTTTAATTTCGATTTAGAGAAATATTTTTTATAAAAGCTTAAATAAATCGTTATCAGAAAAAAACTCATTGCAATTAAAAAGCCTATCAATCCAGTTTCTGTTAAAATTTCTAAGTAATAATTATGTGGATGCATATTGCATAAAGATTTTGCATTTTTCTTATCAATATTTTTCCTCAAGTGGCAATAATATCTAAAACCTTTTATTCCTCCCCCGGTAAATTTATTTATTTGCCATGTTTCATAAAAGCTTGAAAATTCTTTTAAATAATATTTTGGTTGTTTAGTCTCATTTTTATCTAAATTAATCATGTACACTACAATCATTGAAATCTGACCATAAAAGTTTTTAAAATTCGATTTTACTTTTGAGTTTAAATTGAAAGCTGTAAAAAAAACTAAGAGAAATATTATTATAAATGTCGGTAAGAATTTTCTTGTTTGTTTCTGGAAAATTAATATTAAAATTACAGAAAGTAAAAAAAGTAATGCAGGCATCCTATTTCCTGACAAGATAATTCCTAAAAAAAAAATTATAAATAAAATTGTTATTACATAAGTATTTAAATACTGAAATTTTTTCTTGAAAAAAAGAGGAATAACAAAAAAAGAAAACACCCCGAATCTTTGGATAAAACCACCGGCGATTAATTCATCGCCAAAAGGTCCTCCAAGTTTCCTCAGCTCAGGAGGAGGTTCCTTAAAACCAAAAACATCTACACCAAAAATAAATTGATAGAAAATATCAAAGCAAACAAAGATTGTTGCTAATCCGCAGCTAATAAAAAAATATTTAAATTTTAAAAAATTATTTTCTATTAGGTATCTTATCGAAATATATAGCAATAAATACTTAAGAAATAAAAGTGATTTTATAGTTGTTGCAAATTTAGTGCCCCAAAATAATTTATTGAAGACAAAAATATCATTAATCAAACCTGTTGTTATAATAAATATAAAAAAAATGATAATTATCTTATCCACTAGAAAGAATTTAAGATTTAACAATTTTTTATTATGAATAATTAATGTCGCTATAATTAAGGAAATAATATTTATATTAACGATCATATTTCCCGCAATAAAAGAAAAGGGAATTAATGCGAAAGCTATACTAAAAAAGTTTGTTTTTAAAAAATTTATTTTTGAAACTAAATGCATTCTATTGAAATTGTGGTATCTATTTATATAATGAATAAATTCAATCAAATAAAGTGTTATTATATTGATCAAATAAAAATTTTAACTCAATTTTTTGAGAAACCAAGTTATAGGTTAAAAGGTTCTTTTTTCAAATTATAAAAGGTGGACTAAAATGAGAAAATTTTTTGATTATTATTCAATTTTTCATTTATTAGTATTAAGTTTAGCCTTTCGGGTGGTTGTAAATTATTTTTATGGTGACTCAGAACTTGCTAATGAGTGGGAAAATATTATTCATAATAAAGCTATTTCTGGGATTTTTGGTTTCTATATTGCCGAAAGTGAATTTATTGCTAATCCTAAATTAGCAGAAATTGGAGAGAGAGTTTTACCCACTATATATATGCCTCCCTTATATTATTACTTAATTTATTTAATTAAGTTGGTTTCTCTAGATATTTTTAAAACAAGTTTTCTTGTAATTTTTTTTCAAATTTGTTTAAGCCTAGTCTCAATTTTCATTTTTTTTCACATATTAAGAAATTTTGTATCAAAAAATTTTTCAATTTTTATTACCTCTATATTTGCTTTCTTTCCTGTCAATATTCTATCCTCATCACAGATATCTTCAATTACTTTACAAATTTTTTTACTATTAAATTTTTTCTTTTTCTTGATAGAATTTTTAAAAAAAAAAAAAAAGATTTATTTAATTTTGTTTTCTTTTTTTTCAGGTTTATTAATATTAACGAGAGGTGAATTTTTCTTATTTTACTTTATAACGATATTTTATTTTTTCTTGTTTCAAAAAAAAAATTTAAAAATTATTTTTCTTTCTTTAATTATTACTTTATTTGTAATTTCTCCTTACCTAAAGAGAAATTATTCTTTATTCGAAACTTTTACTTTAACAAAATCATTCGGTTATAACTTGTTGAAGGGAAATAATGCTAATTTTAAGGTTGAGGGTGATGCTGTATATGTTGAAAAAGAATTTCCTAGAAATAAATTAAAGATTAAAACCAATAATTTTTATGAAATAAATTTGGATAACTTTTATAAAAAAAAAGCTATAGAAAATATTAAAGAGAGTCCGATTACATATTTAAAATTTTACTTTATAAAAGTCCTATCTTTTCTCTTTATAGACTTAAATTCTTCGTATCCAGGATATTATAATTTTTTCCATATATTACCGAAAATATTGTTGTCAATCACAAGTATAATTGGTGCAGTGATTTCTATAAGAAAAAAAGGTTTTATGCAGTATCTTTCTTTATATTATTTTGCAAATATTTTTTTATTTTCTATTTTTTTTATTTTACCTAGGTACAGTTTAATTCTTCTTCCAGTACAACTATTATTATCAATTGATGTTTTAAAGTATTTATTTAGAAAATTGCTTAATTAGCTCTTTAATAATTTTACTAGATGAATATTTTTGCTTCCATTTGGGGTATTTTTTTTTAAATTTTTTCATACTTGAAACATACCAAATATGATCACCTATCCTATTCTGTTTTAAAATTTTTCTTTTTATTTTAAAACCTAAAATTTTTTCAATAAAATCCAACGCTTCAATAATTGAACAATTTGAATATCTTCCCCCGCCTGTATTATAAACTTCGCCAGAGCAAGGATTCTTAAAAAATTGCCAAAAACATTGAACTAAGTCATGACTATGAATATTGTCTCTTACTTGTTTCCCTTTATAGCCAATAAGAGTGTACTCTCTTTTTTGGATAGACGTCTTGACAAGGTAAGATAAAAATCCGTGAAGTTTTGCACCTGAATGATTAGGTCCTGTAATGCATCCGGCTCTAAAACATGCTGTTTTGAGACCAACATTTTTTCCATATTCTTGTACAATCAAGTCAGCATAAGATTTAGACGCACCGAAAAAACTATGAGTGCAATTATCTATAGACATAGTTTCGTCAATGCCTGAACTAAATTTATGGGATCGTTTTATTTCCCATCTAGATTTTCTCTCTATCAAAGGTAAACGGTTTGGATTATCACCATAAACTTTATTTGTAGACATGAATATAAAAGGTGCTTTAGGGCAGTTTAATCTAGTAAGTTCCAATAAATTTAAAGTACCCTGAGCATTTATATCAAAGTCAATAAAAGGTTTATTTTTTGCCCAATCATGCGAGGGCTGAGCTGCGGCATGTATGATAACTTTAATGTTTTTTTTAAATTTTTCAAAAATTTTTTTAAGATTATTATAGTTTCTTATATCAGAATTAAAATGAACGTAATTTTTCAAATCTTTTTTTAGTTTATTTTTAATCCAATTTACATCTCCATCTTTTCCAAAAAAAAAGTTTCTTAAATTGTTATCTATCCCAACAATTTTAAAACCTTTTTTAGAAAAAAAAATTGACGACTCTGATCCAACTAGCCCACAAGATCCAGTAATTAAAGCTATTTTCATTAAAAATAATTCCTTACATATTTGTTTTCCGAAAGCCAAATATAAATGTCTTTTAAAATTTTATCTATATTTCTTTTTGGTTTCCATTTATAAACTTTAGTAACTTTATTATTATTAGTCACAAAGTAAGGAATATCAAATATTGAAGTTCTTGAAATTTTCTTAAACCTAATTTTATTTTTTGTTAATTTTTCACATTTAATTGTTAAATTATTTAATGATATAGAATTTTTGAGACCACCTCCAATATTAAAGATATCGTTATTAATTTTATTTAATTTTTTTATTTGCAAAAGAATAATTTCACAAACATCTTCTATATGTAAAATATCTCGAATCTGATGACCATAACCACCATAGCCTATATAGGACAAATTCTTTTTCAAAAAGTGTCTAGCAACCCATAGAGGCACAAAACCTTGATCTTGTTTACCAAATTGCCAGGGTCCTGCGATCACCCCAAATCTATTAATTATAAATTTTAAATTTGTTTTAAAAAAAAATTCTTTTATTAAATTTTCAGATGAAAGTTTAGTAAATCCATACAATGAACTCGCAAAACTAGTCTCAAATTTTTCATCAATTTTTTTTTTTATCTTAATTGAACTAGTTATTTTATGATTTTTAATTATTTTATTTAAATTTTTTATTGAATAAACCCTACTTGAAGACAAAAAAATTATATTAGAATTGTCTTTAACACATTTTTTTAAGATATTAAAAGTACCGATCAAATTTGTATTAAAAACTCTATCTGGATCTTTCCTTGACGCTTCGATTGCAGGTTCAGCGCAACAATCAATTATTAAATCAAATTTTGGCAGCAGACTAATTTTTTTATAGTTTTCAATATTTATTTTATAATTTTTAATCTTATTTTTAAGTAATCGAATTTTATTAATATTTGAACCTTTTCTAACAAGGTTATCAAGACTGCTTATTCTTGCTTTTTTTAAGTTTTTTTTCAAATATATAGCTATATTTGATCCTACAAAGCCGCTACCACCGGTAATTAGTATTTTTATTATATTCTAAATAACTTATTAATATTTAAAAATAAACTAATTTATGCTTTCTATATTAATACCAGTTAGAAACGAGTCTGATTGCCTGAAAGATATTACTGAATATTACTCTAAAAATCTTACAAGTATAAATTATGAAGTTTTAATTATTAACGATTTCAGTGAAGACGATACATTACAAAAAGCCAAGTCCATATTTGCTGAAAATATAAAGTTTAAAGTTTTGGATAATAAAAAAAAAGGTCTAGGAGGAGCAATAAACCTTGGAATTAAAGAAGCGAAGGGTTCTAAAATAGTAATCATGATGGCAGATCAATCTGATGACATAAAAGATTTATTAAATTATAATAATTTAATTGATAAAGAAGATTGTGATGCTATCTTAGGCTCAAGATTCTTAAGCGAGTCAAATGTTTCTAAATATCCTATTCGAAAGTTAATTCTAAATAGAATTTTTAATTACTTTGTAGGATTGGTTTTTTGGAATAATTATAATGATTATACAAATGCATTTAAGATTTACAAAAAAAAAAACTCTTGTTGAAATAAGCCCATTAATTTCTGAAAGTTTTAATATTTTTTTAGAAATACCCCTTAAAATTATTTCTAGAAATTATAAATATAAAATCATTCCTATAAATTGGATAGGTAGAACAAAAGGTGCATCTAAATTTAAAATTAAAGAATTAGGATCAAAATACTTATTTACTCTAATCTATTGTTTTTTAGAGAAAAATTTATTAAATTTAAAAAAATGAAAAAAATATTAAATTTATCTTTACAAAAATCGGTTATATTTTTTTTTGTTATTGTAATTATCATTTTGTTAATTCTGAGTTTGATTTTATAAATACGCAAATATAAGCAGGATAATTCCTAAAAATACTCTATAAAAAATAAAAAGTTTTAAACTAAATCTACTAATAAATCTCAAAAAAAATTTAATGGTAATCAAAGAAAATATAAAAGATAAAAAAATGGCAGCTAAATTAACTTTTGTTAAATTTAAACTTTCGGAAATTAAAATATTATTGATTCCAAAAATAGAGACAGCTCCTAAAATTGGAATGGATATTAAAAAGGATATTTTTGCTGCATCCACTCTTTTAAATTTTAATATTCTTGCTGCAGTGATAGCTATACCAGATCTACTCACTCCAGGTATTAAAGAAAAAATTTGCAAGATACCTACAAAAATCACCGATTTAAAATTAAAATCATTTTTGATAGTTTTTTCTAATCCAAATTTGTCACTGACGTAAAGTAAAATCCCAAAAATTATAGTTGTCCAAGCTATCGTCTCAATATTTCTTAGTTTTTCTATAAAGTTTGTTTCCAATAAAAAAAAACCAATTATCATCACGGGAAAAGACGAGATTAAAATCTTTAAAAAAAGAATTTTATTTTCGTAAAAATTGATAAAATCTCTATGAAAATAAAGTATAACCGCAGCAAAAGATCCTATATGTAAACTTACATCTATTGACAGACCTTGGTTTTCAAAATTTAAAAATTTTGATGCTAAAATAAGATGTGAGGAAGAACTTATGGGTAAAAATTCCGTAATTCCTTGAATTATAGATAATATAAATATTTCAATCACTTCAGAAAAATAAAATTAAAGGTTGTTATTTTGTTGGCAATTATAAATGCATATCAGGTATGCAAAAAATAACACTATTAATCGGAGCTTTTCACGTTATAGGTAATTATTATTGACCTTTAAAAACTATCAATACCAATAATTTTATCTTAATTGTCCACTAAATGAAAAAAAAAATGCTTCAATTTGTAAATTTTAAGCAGGAAACCCCTGAAAAAAGAAATACCTCAAAGAGAAAAGATGACTTTAATGAAATTTATAAAGATTATATTACGAGTAAAGCTACCGAACAATCAAGCAGATGTTCACAGTGTGGAGTACCTTTTTGTCAAATTCATTGTCCTTTAGGAAATAACATTCCGGATTGGTTAAAACTAACTGCAGAAGGCAGACTTAAAGAGGCTTATGAAGTTTCTCAAAGCACTAATAATATGCCTGAAGTATGTGGCAGGATTTGTCCTCAAGATAGACTATGCGAAGGTAATTGTGTAATTGAACAATCTGGACATGGTACAGTAACTATAGGATCTATAGAAAAATATATAACAGATACAGCATGGGACAAAGGTTGGGTTAAGCCTTTCAAAGTTAAAAAAGAACTTAAACAATCAGTTGGCATTGTAGGTGCTGGCCCAGCTGGAATGGCTTGCGCTGAGGAGCTTAGAAAGTCAGGTTATCAAGTTACTATCTATGACAGATACGATAGGCCAGGAGGTCTTTTAATATACGGAATACCAAATTTTAAATTAGAAAAGTTTGTAGTTGAAAGAAGAACTAATTTACTTAAGGAAACTGGAATTAAATTTGTGCAAAATTTTGAAGTAGGTAAAGATAAAACTTTATATGAATTGAAAGAAAAACACGACGCAGTATTAATTTCAACAGGGGTTTATAAAGCAAGAGAAATTGATATACCAGGTCAAAATCTTCAAAATATTTTTCCAGCAATGGAATTTTTAACTGCCTCAAATAGAAAGGGCTTAGGAGACAAAGTAAAACTATTTGATGATGGAACACTAAATGCTGAAGGAAAAAATGTTG
>MDSV01081443.1_pt1 | contig 13269 bp, 11 predicted proteins | sample 810851 | NCBI WGS metagenome assembly MDSV01 (sample SAMN05326640, study PRJNA326480) | marine metagenome | isolation source: seawater | place: Atlantic Ocean: North East | collected 2012 | reverse complement strand
CCTTGGCCGCAAGCGACTAAAAGCAAAGATGCAAATCCAACTAAAATCCAAGTTTTGATTGATTTGATCATATTATTATAACCCTCTTTAGTTTTATTATTGTTAACAATATTTTTGAAACGATGTTTCAAAACGGGTGGATTATCATCTACTTTGGTTCGAATTACAATTTTAAGCAGGCACTAAATATAGATCAATAGATTAAACGCTTCCAATATATATGATAATACTACTTATAATTAGGGACTCTTCGTCATTTCAAATAATCTACTTACAGTTCGTTTAAAAATCTCTGAATGTTTATTTGACGAACTTAAATCTTCAAAATTTTCTTCAAATGATAAAGTTAACCTAATTTTTTTTTCATAAAATATGTCAATCAAAGTAATAAATCTTAATTGTTGATTTGAATTTTCATCATTAAATTTAGGAATTTCCTCAATAAAAATATGATTACAGCTATTAGCAATATTAATGTAATCCTCGGCTCCTAAATTTTTATCACATAAATCTTTAAATTTAAATCTTGCAACACCTGAATAAAAATTTTCAATAACAAAATCTCTTCCTTTTGTTTTTACTATTTTTTTTTCTTTTACTTTATTTCTGGTAAATTCACGAAATCTCTGATTTATTCTAAAGGAAGTTTTTTCATTTAAAGGAGAGAAAATTTCTTTAAATTTTTCATCGTTTTTTGTTCTATAATCATTTTCTATTAATAGCTCTTTTTGGATAGAAAAGTTTTCTATAATTTTAATAAAAGGCAAAAACTGTTCTCTTTGTAGACCGTCTTTATAAAGATCATTTAATTTAGTGTTAGTAGTAATTATTATCTTAATTTTTTCTTCAAAAATTATTTCAAATAGTTTACCTAATATCATTGCATCAACTATATTAGTAACTTGAAATTCATCTAAATATATTAAGTCATATTTTTCTTTTATTTTTTTTACAAATGTTTTAATGGTGCTATCATCTTTTTTTTCATGTCTGAAATCATGAAAACTAATCATAAACTCGTTAAAATGTTGTCTTTGCTTCTTCATCTCCAACCTATCGTACACAAAATTGAGTAGCATTGTTTTGCCTACGCCTACATTACCGTATAAGTAAAAACAAAATTTTTCTTTTTTTTGGAAAAAACTACTTAAAAATGTTTCTTTATGAATCAAAAATTTTTCTAATAAATAAATTATTTCTTTTTGTTGTGAATTTATTTCAAACTTATTTTGTCTACAAAATTCTTCAAATGAATCTTGTAAACTCATATTTGACATTTAATTAATATTATCTACAACAGCTTTTGCACACTGTATTGTGTTACTTGTGCCTTGAAGGTCTTTTGTTAGATTTTCTTTTATTGATAAGGTTTTTTCTATTGAATTTAATATCGACTGTGCTGCTTCTTTTTCCCCTAAATGATCAAGCATCAATGCACCTGACCATATTTGTCCTATTGGGTTAGCTATACCTTTTCCTGCTATATCTGGTGCTGATCCGTGAACTGGCTCAAATAATGATGGATATTTTTTTTCAGGATTAATATTTCCTGAGGGAGCTATACCAATAGTTCCAGTGCAAGCCGGACCTAAATCAGATAAAATATCTCCAAATAAATTTGAAGCAACAACTACATCAAACCATTCTGGGGTTAAAACAAATCTAGCAGTTAAAATATCAATATGAAATTGATCAGTTTTGATTTCAGGATAATTTTTTTTAATTAAATCAAATCTTTCGTCCCAAAAAGGCATTGTTATAGAAATACCATTCGACTTAGTAGCATTTGTAACTTTTTTTCTACCTTTTGCCTTTGCTAATTCAAATGCATATTTTTGAACTCTATCTACACCATGTTTTGACATTATTGTTTCTTGAATTGCAATTTCTCTATCTGTTTCTTTAAACATTCTTCCCCCTACTGAGGAATATTCTCCCTCTGTGTTTTCTCTTACTATTAACATATCTATATCGCCAGGTTTTTTATTTGCCAAAGGACAGGGAACACCTTTGAAAAGTTTAACTGGTCTTAAATTAATGTATTGGTCAAACTCTCTCCTAAATTTAAGTAATGATCCCCATAAACTTATATGGTCTGGAACTTTAGCTGGATCACCGACAGCTCCAAAGTAAATTGCATCGTGATTTTTTATTTTTTCTTTCCAGTCATTTGGAAGCATAGTTCCGTTTTTTTTATAATAATCGCAAGAAGCGAAATCAAATTCATCGAAATCAATTTTAAATTGATGTTTTTTTGCAGTTTCCTGCAGAACTTTAATACCCTCGGGCATTAGTTCTTTTCCAATTCCATCCCCTGCAATAGCAGCTATCTTATAATTTTTCATACTTTTCTATTGTTTCTTTTCCCAGTTTAAACAACTTTGTACAATTTTACTCAATTTATTATACTTTGGTCTCCACTTTATAAATTTCATTAATTTTTTGTTTGACGCTATAATTTTTACGAGATCTCCTTTTCTTCTTTTGATGAATAAAATCTTTACTTTTTTTGAACTTTGTCTTTTAAATTCTTTTGCTACATCTAATACTGAATTCCCCTTATTATATCCACAATTTAAAACTTTAGATTTTTTTGTTTTATCGATTTGATTTAAAACTTTGTAATGTATTTCTGCAATATCAGACACGTGAATAAAATCTCTAATACATGAACCATCTTTAGTATTATAATCTCCTCCATATATTTTTAGAGTAGGTTTTTTTTTCATAATTTGTTTTGAGTAATTTTTAAACAAATTATCACTCTTATTAAGTAATCCAATTTTCCCACTTGGGCTTGAACCAGCAATGTTAAAATATCTCAAAATACCATAATTAATTTTATTTTTCTTACAAAAAGATTTAATAAGTTTCTCACCTTGGATTTTTGTTTTTCCATATACACTTTGAGGTTTTATAATTGAATTTTCATTAACTTTATATTGTCCATCTTTATATACTGCAGCAGTTGAAGAAAATATGAAATTTTTAATAAATGTATTTTGACAAGCTGATAATAATTTTTTTGTACCTATAACATTATTTTTATAATATTTATTTGGTTTTTTTTCACCCTCGCTAATAATTAAATTTGCAGCTAAATGAATAATTGAATCAATATTGTTTTTGTTAATAATTTTTTTAATTTTATCTTTTTGCAGTATATCAACTTTAAAAAATTTTGCTTTTTTGTTTATTAATTTCCTAAAACCAGTAGATAGATTATCAATTATATAAATATTTTTTTTATTTTTAATTAAAGTTTCAGATATGTGTGAACCAATATAGCCTGCTCCGCCTGTTATTAGTATATTTTTAATCATAGAATAAAGTTAAAGTTTATTTGTATCTATATTATCTTTTATATATTTGAATAATATTTCTGATACCATAATTGAACCTTTTTCAGTAAAATGAACATCATCAAAAAAATATTCAAGTTTTGGTGGAATTTTGTTTGATAAAGGCACGAAATTTATATTATTTCTTAAAACTTCATCCTTTAGCCAATTATTATAAAGATTACTAATATTCATCAAATCATCAAAAGGTAATGCATAATCTTGGAATAATGGGGTCATCCAAAGTCTCGATTTTAAGTTTTCTGAAATATCAATTTTGTATGCGTTTGGCTGGTCCATAAAAACACAAGTATAGTTATTTTTTTTACAATTTCTAATAATTTTGTTTATCCAAAAATTATACTCTTGAGATACTATATTTGGCCTAAATCTTCTTATTTCTTTTTTAGAATTAGGATTGCCCATATCTTTTAAATATTCTCGATTTTCTGTCCATAAACTTTCGTTATTGAAGTAAATTGTAGAACTATCTTCTGTTTTATTGTTATCATTTTCTAAATTTTTTTTATTATTAAAATTTTTAATCTTTCTAAATATTTGTTTTTTAATATTTTTAAAGCTTTTATAAATTATAGAATTTTTGACATCACAGTTAATTTCAAATTTAGTAAAAATAAAATTTTTTTTGCTTTTTACAATATGATTATTCCAATCGTTAATTCCAACCAATATAATTACTAAGTCAGGATTGTATTTTTCAATTTTTTTTAGCGTCAAATAATGATATGATGAGGCAAATCCGAGAACGCCAGTATTAATTACTTCTACATTTTTATTTAAATCTTTTTCGAGCTTCTTTTCGAGTAAAGTAGACCAAGTTTTTTTATCATCTAATGTTACTTGAGCGGTTGTACTGCCTCCTATTGTAAAAATTCTTAATGTATTAGAATTTTTTTTTTCATAATTTATTTTTTTATTAGTCCTATACGTCATGTGGTCAAAAGATATTGTATGCTTACCATCAAAAATTCCTTTGAAATGTTTGGTATTTTTATAATCTTTTACATGAATTGTGTTAGGTGGATTATACGGAAGGTCAAATGTTAATAAATAATTTAAAGGTGTTGTTATTAAATTTAATACAACAAGAAAGAAAAGTGAATTAGAAATAATTAATAAATTTTTTTTAAGCAAAAGAGGTGACCAGATTATTAATTGAAAACATATAAAGGAAAAAAAAATAGATAAGTTAAATTCTTCTACTAAATGAATTCTAAATGTAAAAAAAACTAATAAGCTTAATATTAAACAAAAAGAAAATATTAAATAATTAGAAATAGTTTTTTTATTTTTCATTTTTAAAAAAAATTAAATTTATATATAAACTTAAAAAGTTAACCTTAACCACCAAATGAAAAAACTAAATCTTCCTTAAAAGGATTGTTAGGATAATCTAAACCTGTTATTGGAAAATTATTTACATATTCTTGATTATTTGGTGAAAATTTTTTGTTAATCAAGGTTATTTCTAAAATCAAAGGTAATCCTGAATCTAATTTTGGAAAATGATTATTTCCATGAATATGAATTATATCAAAATTTTTTTGTATTCTTTTTATTGAATTATAAAAATTTTCTTCATTATTATCTACCAAATGAAATTCGAAAATTAGCATTTTTATTCTTGATGAGTATTTTAAAATTTCATCAATAACTTTATATTCCCCACCATCAATATCACATTTAAGCACAACATCACCTGTAGTTTTAACTCTGGAGAATGCTTTATCTACATCTGTATCAATTTTATCAACTATAGGGAAAGTAATTTTTTCTTTATAATAATTTACACTTTTGTGATTAAGGAAACTTTTAAAATTTGTAAGATATTTTATCCTATTTGAGACAGATTCAAACGTAGCTCTAAAAGTTAGAAATCTGCGTAAATATTTTATAACATCTTTAATGTAAGGTTTTGAGCTTACTGTATGGTCATAAATGAAAATTTCTACATCTTTATTCCTTTTGATATAATCTAATTCAAAAGACCAATCAGGACCTAAACCGAAAGTAATTAATATATCACAATCATTAATAACGGTTGCGTCAACTACATACCCACCATCATGTGTTCGACCAAGTCTTACTAAATTAGAAGTTTTTAAAGGTTTCAAAAAGTTATATTTTTTATCAACTATGCTCATACGTTACTTATTACTTTAAAAGTTTCTGAAAAAAAAGAAATTATTTATTTGGCGCGCCCTGAAGGATTCGAACCTACGACCCTCGGTTTAGAAAACCGATGCTCTATCCAACTGAGCTAAGGGCGCTAAATAATCATATTTACTTAAAAACATACTAGGTGGTCAATATAAATCGGAGACTTAACACCGAATTGTTCTGACTTCTCATGTTGATGAATATGATGAGAATGTACAAATACAGGTAAATGCTCTCCTTTTTTTGTTTTTAATGTGTAAATAAAATTTGTTCCTCTAAACTTCCTGTCTACTACCTCTAATTTAAGCATACTTTGATCGTCATGTATAAGGTCCTCAGGTTGTAAAAGAAGTTTTACTTTTGATCCTGAGGGGAAATTATTAGAGAGTTTACCTCTAATTTCACCTAATTCTGCATGTTTTAATCTATGCACTGCACATTCACTATCAATAACTTGCACATCTATAAAAATACCTTTATTTAAAAAATTTGCTACATCAATTGAATTGGGTTCATGGTGCACATTGTAAGGAATGTCGTATTGTTTTAACTCTTGATTTAAAATAATTCCACATTTGTCAGCCATAGAAAATGCTTCGTATGAGTCATGGGTAACTACAATGGTTGTTAAATTTATTCTTTTTAATAATTTTTTTACTGAAACTTGAATTTCTTCTTTTAGGCTTTGATCTATATTAGAAAAAGGTTCATCGAGTAATAATAAATCTGGTTTCGACATCAATGATCTTGCTAATGAAACTCTTTGAGCTTCTCCTGCGCTAATTTGATGTGGAAATTTTTCCAAAATTGGTTTGATTCTTAATAGATTTATTATTTCTTTAACATTGAGTGATGACCCATTTCCGTTAGATCTTTTTTTGCCAAAATTAATATTATCAATAACTTTGTAATTTGGAAAAAGAGAATTATCCTGAAATGAGAGAGCTACATTTCTTTTTTCTGGTTCAATATGTACTACATCTGAAGCTAAAGTTTTTTTTCTCAGTTTTATTTCGCCACTACTTAATTTTTGTAACCCGGCAATAGTTCTTAATATTGTTGTTTTTCCAATTCCAGAAGGGCCTAATAAAGAAACAATTTCACCTTGTTTTTCTATAACAAGATTAACATTGTTTACTTTATTCTTCTCACTTGCAGTGAAATAGCCATTTTGTATTTCAAAAAAATTCTTAGACATCAATTGATTATATTAGTTTTTTTTTGAAAGTATATATTTAGATGATAGTAGAATTAAAAATGTAGACCAAAGTATTAGAAAAAGTGATGGTAGAGCTGCGGCTTCTAAAAGATCCTGTGAGGCATAAATATAAGCTTGAGTAGCAAATGTTTCAAAATTAAAAGGTCTTAAAATTAGTGTTATAGGTAGTTCTTTAATAACTTCTAAAGAAATTAAAAGCATAATCAAAATAATATTTGTTCTTAAATAAGGTATATGTATTTTTAAAAATGTTTTAAGTTTAGAATAGCCTAGAAGATAAGCGCTCTCGTCAATTGAATTATTAATTTTTTCATAACTCGACTTAATACCATTAAATGACAATGAAAAAAATCTTATAAAGTAAGCCAAGATTAATCCTAGAATAGATCCTATGAAGATACCTTTAGTGCTGTTTAGATTAAAATATTCAGAAATAAAATCACTTAAATTTGAAAAAAAAGTTATAAATGCTACTGCTAAAATTACACCGGGAATTGCATAGCCTGAAACTGAAAAATTTGTAAGAAAATTTAAAATCTTACTTTTTGATATTCTGCTTCCATAATTTATAAATAAGGAAATAATAACGATTGATACACTAGCTAATAATACTAAAAGCAATGTGTTTATATTGATAATAACAATATTCAAATCCTGAAAATATTTAGGAAACTTAATAGTCCAATAAATCATTTGTGATAATGGAAATAAAAAACTTAAAAATAAAATTAATGAACATATAATTAAAGGTAATATAGCCTTTTTACCATTTAATTTAATTTTAGTAATAGGTTTGAACCCCCTACCAGGTTGGTGATATTTTGCTTCTTTTCTTGAATAAATTTCTATTGAAAATAACAAAAGTATAAATAGTAATAAAATAAAAGAGATTTGATTTGCGGTATTAAGATCATCAAAAGAGAGCCAAGAGTTGTAAATTCCAGTGGTCAATGTATTAACGCTAAAAAAAGATACTGTCCCAAAATCTGATAAACATTCCATCGATACTAATGCCAATCCTGCAATTATAGCTGGCCTTGCAGAAGGTAAAATTATCTTGAAAATAGTCTCATTTGTGGAAAGTCCCAAATTTTTTCCAACTTCAATATAATTATTCGATTGATAGTGAAATGAAGCTCTAGTCAAAACGTAAACGTATGGAAAAAGTGAAAATGAAATTGCCAAAATAGCTCCAACAATTCCATCAACTTTAGGTATAATTAAATTGTAATTATTTTCCCCGAAAAAATAAGTCAATATTGAGAATGCAGTTCCGTAATTTTCAAAAAATGCAATTATTGAAAATGCATAAATATAGCCGGGTACAGCAAAAGCTAAAATTAAAGTCCAGCTAAAAAAATTTGAAAAAGGAAATTCATAAAAAGATACAAAATAAGCCGACAAAACTCCTAAAAAAAAAGTTACTAAAATGACAAAAAACAAAATTATTATTGAATTAAATATATAATCAAAAAGAAAAGTGTCTTTTAATACTAAAAAATAATTACTTGTTTCACTAAAGAAGCTAAAAAAAACCGTAATTATAGGCAAAGCAACTATTAAAGCTATAAATACTGAACTGAAAAACCATATATTATATTTCGTCATTACGAGATCTTGTTATCATATTTGGTTCTCTGGCTAAAGCGGCTTGAGTGTAGAATAAATAGCTAGCATTTAAAGCCAGAGAAATTGACGTCAAACTTTTAATTCTTTTTTTCAAACATTGAAGAAATAATTGATTTAACTTCTTCGATTTTGATTTCAGAGACCTTTCTATTAGATATTTTTTGTTCCATTTTCTTAGCCTCTGACATACAAGGCGAACAACCAAACTTTAAACTATTTAAGTTATTTTTTTTTTTGTTGTTCGCATCATAATATTAACAACTATTTCCAACCTGCTGCTGTCATTACTTCTAAAGCATCTGCTTGTCTTTTTCCATAATTAACAACTTTAGTTTTTAGATCTTGTTTAAAATCTAATCCCATATTTACAACAAGTGGATGTGGAGATACACCTTTAATCATTGGATACTCAAAAGTATTATTTACAATATGGTTTTGAGCTTCCTCACTTAATAAGAACTCAACTAATTTTATTGCATTAGCTTTATTCGGAGCACCTTTTACGAGTCCTGCGCCACTAATGTTCATATGAGTTCCTCTTCCGTCTTGATTAGGAAAGAAAGGTTTTACTTTTTTAGCAGCTGCTTGCTGTTCTGGACCTTTTTTTCCAGAAAGCATAAGTGCTAAGTAGTAAGTATTAGCTACAGCTATATCTGCTTCTCCTGCGGCAACAGCAAGTATTTGTGCTCTGTCGTTCCCTTTAGGTGATCTAGCCATATTAGCTACCATACCTTTTGACCAATCTGCAATTTTACCTTTTCCATTATTTTTAATTAATGAGGCTACAAGTGATTGATTGTAAATGTTGTTAGAAGCTCTTATTACTAATCTGCCTTTCCATTTTGGATCAGCTAAACTTTCATAAGTTAATCCTGATAATTCTGCACCACTTACTCTTTCCGGTGCGAAATATACAATCCTAGCTCTTTTTGCAATACCAGTCCATTTTGACGTTCTAAAGTTACTAGGTACTGCAGATTTAATAGCTGCACTTGTAAGTCCGCCTTGAAGGTTAGCTTCAAAAGCACCGAGTCTTCCAGCGTCTGCTGTTACATAAAGATCAGCTTTACTGTCCGCTCCCTCTTCAATTATTCTTTTTTCTAATGCACCAGATTTTCCTGAAACAACGTTTACTTTAATCCCTGTTTTAGCAGTGAATTTTTGGTAAAGTTGAACATCAGAGTCATAATGCCTTGCGCTAAATATATTGACTTCATTAGCAAATAAACTGCCTGCAAAAGTTACCAAAAATAGATAGCTGATTATTATTGTTTTTTTCATATTTCCCTCGTTTATTGATAATGATTATCATTTACAATATAATGCGAATGATTATCATTTGCATAATTGACGCAGTTAATTAAGATAACCTGTTGATAAGTTTGTTTAAATGAAGTTAATAGAGTTATGCTTCAAATAAATCCTAAAAAATTTAAAACAATAAAAAATAAAACTATTCCAAAACCACTAAGGCCTAAGTTTAGAAATAAAGAAGAGTCTAATATCTATTTTTTATCTAAAAGAAAATTTCAAGGAGAAAAGAAGGCGTCTATAATTAAAAACGTTAAGTTTATTTCATCAATAGCGTTAATCTTAATTGGTGGTTATTTATTATCTAATTAATTTTAGTTTTAACAATTCCTATCTTATCTATTTTTCCAATGTAAACCCCTTTTGCAAGAATAGGAACAACGCCAACAGATGATCCAGTAAAAACAAAAAAATTTTTATTATGTTTAATTTTATCTTTTTGCAATTTTGTTAAAACAAATCTAAGTGAATTCATTGGATTGATATAAACAGTATTAGTATTTCCATTAACTGACTGGTTTATTTTCAAATTTGAAATTGTAGTTTTTAAATTAGCTACGTTATTATTTTTAAATTTTTTCATAGAACCTAAAACAAATTTAACATTTGCACCAAAATCAGAGCACAAATCTCCTAAGCTTTTTATTCCTTTTTTTCTTTGTCTATAACCAACTACTTCAATACAAGGTCCAATATGGGTAATAAATTCTTTCATATTTTTTTTTGAAATTTTTTTTTTAAATTCAAAAAAGTTTTTTTTGATTAAATAACATACCTCTAGCTCTATGCCCATTGTGTATTTATTTGTTTTAACAGTCTTGTTGTTTTTAATTACATTATGTTTATATACAGACGCATAAAAAGGTTCTTTTTCTTTCAATTTTTTTAAAACAGGAATACCTGTTCCCGCTGCTTTAAAACCAATTAAGGGTTTTTTAATTTTACTTTCACATAATTTTCTTAGTTTTTGCGCATTTGATAATTTTTTTGTGTATTTGTTTGGAATGGGAGCAATTATTTTATTTTTTAAAAATGCTTTTACAAGTTTATTTGCAATTAAATTTAAATTCTCATTTCCCATTATACATTATCTCCTAAGTAAATATTTAATGATAAAGCTGTTTCAACTAAAGAGTCTTCTCTTTCTACATTTTTATATGTTTTAATACCTTCGTCAATTGGAACATCTACAACTTTTCTGTCTTTCCATGCCACCATTCTATCAAATTTTTTTTGATTGATAAGATCAACAGCATAAACTCCGAAGGCGCTAGCTAAAATTCTGTCACTTGCTGTAGGAGGTGCACCTCTTTGCACATGACCTAAAGAAGTTACTCTACATTCTACATCAGTTTTTTTCATAATTTCTTGAGCAATATAGTCACCTATTCCTCCTAATCTTTGTTCTCCATCTATATATTTGTGTAAGACTTTCGTACCATCTTCAGTTTTAACAGCCTCTGCAACTATAATCAAAGAGTGTTGAATATCGTGTTTTTTCATTGAATTAAGTTTTTCTATTATACCGTTAACAGAATATTTTATTTCTGGTATTAAGATAATGTCAGCACCTCCAGCAATTCCTGCATTTAAAGCTATATGTCCCGCATCTCGACCCATCACTTCTAAAATCATTGATCTCCTGTGACTTGCTGCAGTAGACTGAAGATTATCAAGAGCTTGTGTAGCTATATCAACTGCAGTGTGAAAACCAATTGAGCTTTCCGTTGCACCTACGTCATTATCAATAGTTTTAGGAATAGCTACGATTTTCATATTACCTTCTTTAGCTAATTTTTTAAGTATTTGCATACTTCCATCGCCACCAATAATTACAAGACCATCAAGTTTCATTGAGTGATATCCTTCTATAATTTCTTTTGATTTATCGACAAATTGTCCGTCTCCTAAAGGAAATTTAAATGGATTGCCTTTATTTGTAGAGCCAAGAAAAGTTCCACCTTGCCTTAATAAATAACCTTCAAAGGTCTTATGGTTCAATTGAATAGCGTCTACAGGTCGTTTCATTAAACCTGCAGTTCCATCTTTTATACCGTAAACATCCATATTGTATTTATTTTTTGCCCTATAAAAAATCGATCTTATAGCTGCATTTAAACCTCCACAGTCTCCTCCGCTTGTTAGTATTCCAATTTTCTTATTACTCATATAAAAATAAATTTCTTTAATATTCTTTTTTAAGGAAAGTGGTGTTATAACATAAAAATTTCTCAATGGAAAAAAAAGCAAAAATCATAGCTACACTTGGACCGTCAATTTATAGTGAAAATAAGTTAAAAAAGCTTGTAGATCTAGGTGTAGATGCCTTCAGAGTAAATTTTAGCCATAATACTAGTAATATAAGTAAAATAATTTCCAAAATAAGAAAAATTGAAAGATTAAAAGGAAAAAAACTTTCTTTAATCGCAGATCTACAAGGTATTAAGTTAAGAATTGGTAAATTTAAAAATGAAAATCAAAAAATAAAATACAATCAAAAATTTATATTTGATAGTAAAAGAGAGCTTGGTAATAAGCTAAGAATAAATTTTCCACATCCAAATATTCTTAAAAAATTAAAAATAGGTAAAAAAATTTTGATCGATGATGGTAAGTTTATTTTTAAAATAATAGGTAAGTCTAAAAATGCAGTAATAACAAAATGTAAAAGTCAAAATTGTATATTAAAAAATAATAAAAGCGTTCATATACCTAACTTTGATATCTCGTTCAATAAACTCACTTATAAGGATAAAAGAGATATAAGAACCTCTGTTAAGCTTGGGTTTAATTGGATAGCATTATCTTATCTCCAAAATGAAAAATTAATTTTAGAATCAAGAAAACTTATAAAAAAAGATATGGGAATTATTTCTAAAATTGAAAATAAACATGCTCTTAAAAATATTAAAAAAATAATTCAGGTAACTGACTCAGTAATGATTGCTAGAGGTGATTTAGCTATAGAGATTGGCCACAGTGAAGTACCAAAAGTTCAACTTAGCTTAATAAAGAAATGCTCACAATTTTCAAAATCTGTAATTGTAGCTACCCAAATGTTAGAAAGTATGATTGCAAATAATACTGCTACTCGTGCTGAAATTAATGATATTGCTACCGCTATTTTTCAAGGAGCAGATACTGTTATGCTATCTGCAGAAACTGCTATAGGTAAATTTTCTACTCAAGCAGTTTCAACCATGTCTCAAACTATTCTGTCAACTGAAAAATATAAAAGAGAGCACATTGAGGATTTTAAAAATTCTATAATAACAAACAAAGATCCGGTTAAATCTATTTTACTTTCTGTTAAAGACATTACTTATAATCCAAATGTAAAAGCGATTATTGTATTTTCTAATTCAGGAAAATCAGCTAAATTGGTTTCTGCCATGCGACCAGCAGCAAAAATTGTGACTATCTCACCTAACATTAATGTCTCTCGTCAAGTTTCATTGCTTTGGGGTGTTCAATCAATTAACAGTAGAGATGCAAATGGTTGGAAAGATATGATGTCGATTTCTAAAGAAATAATTAAGAAATTAAAATTTGTAAGGAAAAATGATTATGTTGTAATAACTGCTGGAT
>MDSV01235372.1_pt1 | contig 13270 bp, 11 predicted proteins | sample 810851 | NCBI WGS metagenome assembly MDSV01 (sample SAMN05326640, study PRJNA326480) | marine metagenome | isolation source: seawater | place: Atlantic Ocean: North East | collected 2012 | reverse complement strand
AAATGTTAACATTCGATAGTATAAAATTAAGATTAGATAGAGAACAATCTTTAAGTTACATGGAATTTAATTATATGATTTTGCAAGCTTATGATTTTTATCAATTGTTTAAAAATAAAAAGTGCATTTTACAAATTGGAGGATCTGATCAATGGGGAAATATTGTAAATGGTGTTGAGTTAATAAGGAGAAAGTTAAAAAAAGAATCATTCGGTCTCACAACTCCATTAATAACGTTGGCTAATGGGGCTAAAATGGGAAAAACAGAAAAAGGTGCCATTTGGTTAAGCGAAGAGTTGTTTTCATCTTATGATTATTGGCAATTTTGGAGAAATACAGACGACCGGGATGTTAAAAAATTTTTAAAATTCTTCACGGAAATAAGTTCTGAAAAAATAGATAAAATAATTGAAGATGAGAAAAATATTAATAATTTAAAAATTTTACTTGCTAATGAAGCAACAAAAATTCTTCATGGTAAAATTGCCTCAGTAAATGCCGAAAAAACTGCAAAAGAAACTTTTCAAAGCGGGGGTTTAGGATCAAATCTTCCAGAAATTAAGATAAAAAAAGAAATTTTACTAAAAGGTATTAAGATTTTAGATTTATTATTTACAAAAAAGATTATGGAATCAAAAAGCGAGGCAAGAAGAGCAATAAAAGGTAACGCTTTAAAGATAAACAATAAGATTTTAACTAATGAAAATAAAGTTTTAGAAATAAAAGATTTCGAAAATAATAAAGCTCTTAAAATCTCTTTTGGCAAAAAAAAACATTATATATTAAAAATTATTTAGATTTTTTGGTTTTCTCTAGAGCTTTTGTAATAAATCTGGGTGTTAAAGTTTTAATTGGGTTAATAGTTGTCTTTATTTTACCCGGCATTCCTTTCATTTTAAAGCTTACGCCAAATAAACCTTCTCCTACCTCCTCAGGAATAATTATTTTTCCGATTACAGGTATCTTTGATAAAAATTTATTTAAATTTTTTGCTGGCACTAAAGTTCCTCTTAAACTGGTTAAACCATTGTCCTCTTTGTAACCTTCCATCAAAACAGATATACTTGGTCCGACTGCATAAAGTTCATTTAGTTCCATAAGACCCTTTTTTTTTGAAATATTTATTTCCATTTTTTCAAAAGATAGTCCTTCTCCTTCAGCTAAATCGGCAAGACCACCAAAGTCTGCTAATGATAACAATTTAACTACACCTGGGGCGTTAACCACTTTAAAGTTATCTATAGTTAATTTTGAAGTAGAGGTAGAAATATTACTATCAATTATTGAGGAAAAAAATAATTCACCTCCCGCCAATCCTTTGAAAAAGGTAAACTCAGAAAGAAGAGGTTGAGGCAAATCGGAGTAAATTTCCAAATACTTCTTATTATTGTTTTTGTCACTTTTCATTGAGATATCTAAAAATTTATTGTTCCCAAAATCACCTTTAGATGAGATTTTAACAAACTTACCGTTTTTTAAACTTCCTATCAGTCTAAAATTTTTTAACTTTTCAGATAAAGGTGTGTCAATATTATTAATATTAATTTCAATATCTTTAGTGATATTTTTGAAAATATCATTATTAGATTTTTGATTTAAAAATTTATTAAAATTCTTAGCATCGTAATTAAGACCAATTACTTTTATATTATTTCCAAATTTTAGACTAAAATCATTATTTACATAATTTTCATTAAAAGTTTTGACTTTAATATTTTCAAGTGAGACTAGTTTTTGTTTTTTAATTTTCAATTTTTCAACTGAAATTGAGTTTTTACCTTCCTTGAAAATAAATTTATGGACATTAATTTTATCTTTTTTTACTTCAAAATTTAATGAAATGTTAGCAATTTTTCCAAAATCTTTTTTATAATTGATAAAGTTTAACTTGAGGATTTGATCAATCTTTAAATTTAAATTGATACTTTGAGCTTTTTTATTAAAATTATTTTTCAAACTATATTCTTTAAAATTATCATCGTTAATACTGTATTTTCCTGACACAAAAAATGAATTTTTATCATCAGAAGCATACCTACTCTGAATATTAGTATCTATAAAATTTATAAATTTGATCTCTTTCTCAAGAAATTCACTAGCAAAAGATTTATCTAAATAAAAAAGAGAATTTTCTATTTTACCTTTGTTTGTATAAACATAATCAATAACTTTAAAAGTCTTGTCAAAAGTAATATCTATGAAATTTTCTAGTGTAGCTTTTAATTTTGTTTTATTATTAATAAAGTTTTTTCCATTTAAAAGAGGCGAATAATTTTTTATATTGCTTTCATCTAAATTAATTCTAGTACTAAATTCAGATTTTACTTTTATTTGCTTGTCATTTTTAATAAGTAGATTTCCATTATCAATTTTTAATCCGTTCAAAGAGCTTTTTAAATTTTTGATTAAAATATCTGACGAGTCGGCAAAAAAATTAAAATTTGTTTTTTTTAGAATTAATTTATCATTAATTATTCCTTCTAAATCTCGTATATCTCCTCTCGCGATAAAATTATTGATTTCTAGGTTATTTTTAAAAAATAATTCTAAATTAATACTTATTTTCCCATTTTTAACCCTATTGTTTATTAAACTATTTAGATTTGAAGGTTTTGTTTTTAATATAATCTTTTTTAGTTTTTCTATGTCAATTTCTTCTGATGTTAAGTCTATTTTTTCAATTTTGGATTTAGATTTTATGAGTGATGCAAAATTCAAATAAACTTTTATATCTTTTATAGGAATAGTTTCATTCTTATATTTTAATATGGGATATTTTGTTTCTAAAAATAAGTTTAAACTTTTAATATCAAATTTAAATTTTACTTTTTCTAGTTTTAAATAAATATTTTTATTATTTTCTATAACTTTACTTGATATAATCTTGCTAAATTTATCTGTCTCCACGCCAATAGTTGATAAAACTCCGATTAATACTATTGTTAAAAATAATATAAATATAGATAATTTAAAAAGTATTTTTCTCATTATTTATTTATTATTCCTGCTTCAATAAATTGATCAATATTTCCATTTAAAACATCGTTCGGATTAGTATTTTCAACTTTATTTCTTAAATCTTTTACTAATTGATACGGCTGTAATACGTAAGACCTTATTTGATGGCCCCAACCAATATCTGTTTTTGAATTTAATTCTTTCTGATTATCTTGTTCTCTTTTTTGAATTTCATACTCGTAGAGTCGAGCTTTTAACATTTTATAACAAGTCTCCTTATTTTTGTGCTGAGATCTTTCATTTTGACATTGGACAACTATCTTTGTTGGTAAATGAGTTATTCTTACTGCACTGTCGGTGGTGTTTACGTGCTGCCCTCCTGCACCACTTGATCTATATGTATCTATTCTTAAATCTTTATCATCTATTTTTATATTAATTTCATCATCTACTGCTGGATAAACCCAAACACTTGCAAAACTTGTGTGTCTCCTTGCGCCGCTGTCAAACGGGGATATTCTAACTAATCTATGTACACCCGATTCTGCTTTCATTAATCCATAAAGATAATCCCCATCAACTTTTAGTGTTGAGGATTTTATGCCAGCCTCATCTCCTTTATGTTCGCTAATTATTTGATATTTAAATTTTTTTTTATCAAACCATTTAAGATACATTCTTCTTAACATGTCAGCCCAATCTTGACTTTCTGTCCCTCCAGCACCAGCATGTATTTCAAGGTAAATATTATAATTATCACTTTCACCTGAAAGAAAGCAATTTATTTCAGCATTCTTGATATCTTTAATTAATTGTTCTATTTTTTTGTCACAATCCTCTAAAATTTCAGTATTGTTTTCTTCAATGGCTAGATCATATAAATCTTTGAGATTTCTGATCTCTTTTGAAAAGTTTTTATACGATTTTACAATATCCTCATAAATTTTTTTTTCTGTAACAGTTTTTTTTACTTTTTTTTTATCTTTCCAAAAATTTTCTTTTAGAAGAGTCTTTTCAATTTCTTTTAATTTGGCAATTATATTATTTTTTTCAAAGATACCCCCTGATATTATCAAGGGTTTTTTCAAATTTAATTATCTTGTTTTCAAAATTTTGCATTAGTAAAACTGCCTATATTTTATAAGTTTATCATAACTGTTAGAAAAAATTAATTTGTTATTATCAATATTGTTAATATCTTTGGCTTTTAAAGCTTCGATAATTGTATTTTTGTCTCCGATAGAAGATTTTAAACCAGTGTCATAATCTAACGATGTTAAATAAATTCCTTCAGGTATTTCAAAATCCTTAAAATCATCTTTAAACAGAGAATTACTTACAAATTCTTTAAAAATTGGTAAAGCTGCTTTAGAACCTGTCTCATATCTTCCTAAAGTACTAGGATTATCAAAACCAATATAAACTCCTATAACTAGGTTTGATGAAAAACCGATAAACCATGCATCATAATTTTTGTTAGTAGTTCCAGTTTTTCCAGCTAGAGGCACATTTAAATCTCTAAGTTTTTTTCCAGTTCCTCTTTTTACTACTCCCTCAAGTATTGAAGTCATTTGAAAAGCTGTTTCTTCACTAAAAACTCTTTCATTCGTATTTGTAAAAGTTGGATATATTTTTGAGTCGATTGAAAATTTATCACAACCGTTACATCTTTTATTTTCAGTTTTAAAAATCGTTTTTCCTCTTCTATCTTGAATTCTATTAATTAAGTTGGGTGTAATCTTTTTTCCACCATTAACAAACGAAGCATATGCAGAAGTCAAATTTAATAATGATGTTTCAGCAGCACCCAGTGAAACAGATAAAAGTTCAGGCATATCATCATAAATTTCTAATTTATTTGATAATTTTAAAATTTTATCTAGTCCTAATGTTTTAGCAATTCTTACTGTCATAAGATTTCTTGAATATTCTATTCCCTTTCTTAAAGTGGTTGGCCCATAAAATTTTTTTCCATAATTTTCAGGCTTCCAATCTTTAAGACCTACACCCTGGCTCTCGACAAAAGGGGCATCTAGAATAATTGTGTTAGGTGAATAACCGTTGTCTAATGCTGCTGCATAAACAATTGGTTTAAATGCTGATCCTGGTTGTCTCTTAGCTTGGGTCACTCTATTAAATTCACTTGATCTGTAACTAAAACCTCCTACAAGCGCTTTTATATCCCCTGTATAAGGTTCAATAACTACTATTCCACCATTAACTTTAGGGTATTGTTTTAAATCCCAGTCATTGCCATTTTTTTTGACAAAAATTAAATCTCCAACATTAAAAATACTTAAAAATTTTTTTCTTTTTTTCGTAATCCAATTTAATTTTTTAAAACTTAAGTTCCCATTAATATTTTTCAAAGTTTTAAAGGTTATTTCGTTATCAGTTACTGCTAAAATTTCTGCAACTTTCCAATTTAATGTTGGGTCTAGTTTTAAATTTTTTATCTTGTCTCTCCAATTTGGGTTATCAAACTTATTTGTAATAGGTCCTCTCCAACCATGTCTTTTATCATAAGCCTCGATCCCAGATCTTAGAGATTTAATTGCTTGAATTTGATAATTGATATCTAATGGGGTTCGAATAGATAATCCCTCGGAGTAAAGTTTTTTAAAACCATACTTTTCTTTAATTGATCTCCTAACTTCTTCTGTATATGAGTTAGCCTCATTTAAAATTTCTATTTTTCGTCTTTTTAGTTTTATTTTAGATTTTTTAAAATCATCTAGTTGCTTTTTAGAGATATAATTATTATCTTCTAGGTTATCTAACACTAAATTTCTTCTAAATTTTGCTACTTCAGGATATCTAAAAGGATCATATCTACTTGGTGCTTTAGGTAAAGCTGCCAATAAAGCTGATTCTACATAATCTAAATCTTTTACCGATTTATCAAAGTATTCCAAGCTTGCAGCTGCAATACCATATGTTCCTTGGCCTAAATATATTTGATTGAGATATAATTCTAAAATCCTTTCCTTAGAATAAGCACGTTCAATTCTAAAGGCAAGTATAGCCTCTTTAATTTTTCTATTAATTGAAACCTCATTAGTTAGTAAAAAATTTTTGGCTACTTGTTGGGTAATTGTAGAGGCTCCTTCTAATCTTCTGTTATCCTTAATATTTTTTAAATTCTTAACTAATGCTCTTAGTATACCTTTTGCATCTATACCGGGGTGTTTAAAAAAATTTTTATCTTCTGCAGACAAAAAAGCGTTTATTACTTTTTTTGGAATAGATTCGATGGGGATGAACAGTCTTTTTTCTATTGCGTATTCAGCAATTAATTTTCCATCATTGGAATATACCCTGCTTGATATTGGAGGCTGATAATTTGATAATTTTTTGTAGTCTGGTAAACCAATAGAAAAATACCATAAAGTGGAAAATGCAAAAAAAAGGCAAGTCAGTAAAAATATTATTAAAAACTTTAAAGAAAAATTAAAAAACTTAAACATAATTTATAATTAAATGAATAAAATCTGGCTATCTTAGGGCATAATTCCATGTTAGCGTTACTTATTATCAGTGCAATTATGTTAAAAATTGTATATCATTAATTATGATTAAAATTACAAATTTCAACACTTTTAAAGGAATTCAATTAAAATGGAAAAAAATTTATACATTGATGCTTCGCATCCTAACGAAACACGTATTGTTCTTAAATCAAAACTATCAATTGAGGAATATGAATTTGAAGACAAGAACAAGTTAAACTTCAAAAATAATATATATTTAGGAACAATTAGTAGGGTTGAACCATCTCTACAAGCTGCTTTTGTAGATTTCGGCAGAGTTAGGCATGGATTTTTAGCTTTTAATGATATTCAGTCTGACTACTATCAAATACCTTCTGAAGACAAAGAGAGAATAAGGGAAGCAGAAGAAAAAATTAGAGAAAATCTTAAAAACAAAAATTTAGATGACATTGCTGCAGAAAAAAATAATTCTCATCAAAATGACCCTGAAAAAGTTGAAGAAAAAAATACTATAAAATCAGATGAAGATGCTAAAAAAGAATATAGGGAAGAACTTAAAACCTCTTTTGGATTAAAAAGATATAAGATTCAAGAAGTTATAAAACCAGGACAAGTTATATTAATACAAGTCATTAAAGAAGAAAGAGGACAGAAAGGATCTGCCTTAACTACATTTATTTCATTAGCTGGGAAATACATAGTCTTAATGCCCAACACACCAAAAGGTGGGGGCATATCAAGAAAAATTTTTAATTCATCAGATAGACAAATAATAAGAGGAATTTTAAATCAAATTGAAATTCCAAAAAGTATGGGAGTCATTGTAAGAACTGCTGGTGCTAACAAAACTAAAAATGAAATAGAAAAAGATTTTCAAAATACAATTAAAACTTGGGAAGAAATTGGTGATAAAGCTTTGAGTTCAAATGCTCCATCTCTAGTATATGAGGAAGGAGATATAATTAAGAGAACTTTAAGAGACACTTACGATAACGAAACTAAAAATATTTATATTGACGGTAACGATGCCTACCAAAAAGCTAAAAAATTTATGAAAGAATTGATGCCGAAAAATGTAAAAAATATTAAAAAATATAGAGGAAAAATTCCTTTATTTCATGATGCGAATATAGAAAAAGAGTTAAACAATATTTTTGAGCCCGAGGTAAAGTTAAAATCAGGTGGATACTTAGTTATAAACCCTACTGAAGCTCTCGTTGCAATTGATATCAACTCAGGACAATCGACTAAACAAACTAATATTGAAAAAACTGCACTTAACACGAACTTAGAGGCAGCAGAAGAGATAGCTCGTCAAATTAAATTAAGAGATTTATCAGGATTAATTGTAATCGACTTTATAGATATGATGAATTTTTATAATAGGCGAACAGTAGAAAAAAAAATGAGAGAAAGTATAAGAAAAGATAGGGCTAGAATTCAAGTTGGTAGAATTAGTAATTTTGGATTACTTGAAATGACAAGACAAAGACTTAGAGAAGGTTCGATTAAATGGAAAACAATATTATCAATTGAGTCATTTGCTCAAAAAATAATTAAGAAAATTGAACTAGTAGCATTTACAAATAAAGTAAAAATAATAAAAACGTTTATTCCTGAAAAAGTTAAATTATATGTTGAAAATAAACTATCCAAAGAAATTGAATATTTTGAAAAAAAATATTCTTTTAAAATCAATTTCCTAGCTGATCCGACGTTAATAATTCCTGAATATAAGATTGAACTTTTAAATAAGTCCAAAAAAACTATAAATATTATACAAAATATTGATAGAGTAAATGAATTTAAAAATAATTCCACAATAAAAGAAAAAAAAGAAAATTTAAAAGGAGAAAATAAAGTTTTTCAAAAAAAATTAAAAAAAACAAAATTACTTAAAAAGAAGACAAAAAATCTAAAAACTCTTTGGGTGAGAAGAAAAAAAAAATTAAATTAAACCTTTAGATGGTGAGCTTGGAGTTGCAAAATAATTTTTTTTCATTCTACCTGCTAAAAAAGACTCTCTACCCGAAATTACTGCGTTCCTAAAAGCTTTAGCCATTTGTATTGGTTTTTTTGCATTAGCGATTGCACTATTAATTAAAACACCATCACAACCCATCTCCATCGCTATAGTTGCGTCAGATGCTGTGCCGATACCAGCATCTACAATAACTGGTACTCGAGTTTGTTTGACTATAATAGAGATATTAACCTTATTTTGAATTCCTAAACCTGAACCAATTGGAGAAGCTAATGGCATAATTGCAGCCGCTCCATTATCTTCCAATTTTTTTGCAAGTAGAGGGTCGTCAGTGCAATATACCATTACCTTAAAACCTTCTTTAGTTAATATTTTTGTCGACTCGATTGTTTCAATCATGTTTGGATATAAAGTTTTTTTATCCCCCAAAACTTCAAGTTTTACCAATTTCCAGCCTCCCATTTCTCTTGCTAATCTTAAAGTTCTAAGAGCTTCTTTCGAACTAAAACAACCTGCAGTGTTAGGTAAATAAGTTATTTTTTTTGGATTAAGATAATCTGTTAAAATAGGTTTTTTTTTATCAAAAATATTTATCCGTCTTACTGCTACAGTTACCATATCAGCGCCAGAGGCCTCAACAGCTTCAGCAGTTTCTTTAAAATTTTTATATTTACCTGTCCCAACTATCAATCTTGACTTAAGTTTTTTGCCAGCAATTATAAAATTGTCCTTCTTCAAATTACCCTCCTCCTATAAAATGAACTACTTCAAGCTTGTCGTTATTTTTAAGATATTTTTTTTTATAGTTTATTTTTTGAATTATAACTCCATTGTACTCAATTGCGATTTTTTTGTTATTCAATTTAAATCTTTTAAGTAATGCATAAATGGTTGATTTAGGTTTTATGCTGATTTTTTTTCCATTTAATTGTATTTTTGCCATAATTGAGTTAACTAAGTTATTTATAAAATAAAAGATGAATAAAATTATAATTCTTAACGGTCCAAACCTCAACCTTTTAGGTGAGCGTGAAAAAGAAAAATATGGTGATATTACGTTAAAAGATATTCAAAATGATTGTAAAAATTTTGCAAAAAAAAATAATATTGAACTTGTTTTTTTTCAATCAAATATTGAGGGGGAATTGGTAAACGAAATTCAAAAGGCAAGAAACTTATATAACGGCCTTATAATAAATGCTGGGGGTTATACTCATACATCTGTTGCAATACATGATGCCTTAAAAATACTTAAAATACCTATTATCGAATTACATATAACAAATATTTACAATAGAGAAGAATTCAGGCATAAATCTCTAATAAGTAAAATCGCAACTGGCATTATATGTGGTTTAGGATCAAAAGGTTATGTTATAGCGTTAGATGCAATTAATAATTATATAAAAAAATGAAAATTGATAAAAAATTAATAAAAGAATTAGTTGATAATTTAAGCGAGTTTAATTTAACTGAGTTAGAATACCAAGATGGACAAACTAGAATTAAAGTATCTAAAGCTTCAAAAAACTTAGAGCAAATTAAGTCTTCTGCAATTGTATCTCCTAATAAAGCAGTTTTAAATAAATCTGATGATATTGATGGAGTTCGAGTAAAATCTCCTATTATAGGAACAGCTTATCTAGCGCCTGAGCCAGGTGCAAAAAAGTTTGTTGAAGTCGGAGATAAAGTTAAAAAAGGTCAAACTATTATGATTGTTGAAGCAATGAAAACTATGAACCACGTACCTTCAACAAACGATGGGGTAGTAAAAAAAATTCTCGTAAACGATGGTCAGCCAGTTGAATTTGGACAACCATTAATCGTTTTAAAATAAAAAGATGTTTAAAAAAGTCTTGATTGCTAATAGAGGTGAGATTGCTGTTAGAATAATTAGAGCTTGCAAAGAATGGGGGATCGGGACTGTGGCAGTTCACTCAGATGTCGATTCTGATGCTATGCATGTTAGACTGGCTGATGAAAGTGTTTGTATTGGATCTCATCAACCTCAGAATAGTTACTTAAATGTTTCTTCAATTATGTCTGCGGTAGACTTAACTGGTGCTGAAGCTATTCATCCAGGTTATGGCTTTTTATCTGAAAATGCAAAATTTGCAGAAATAGTTAGTAAACATGGTATCAAATTTATTGGCCCTAGCTCAGATTTAATTTCTAAAATGGGAGATAAAATTGAGGCCAAGAGAATTGCAAAAAAATATGGTTTACCAATAATTGAAGGGTCAGAGGGCGGTGTAAAATCTTTATCTCAAGCAAAATCGATATGTAAAGATATTGGTTATCCAGTTTTAATTAAAGCTGCTGGAGGTGGTGGTGGTAAAGGTATGAAGATTGTAAATGAAGAAAGTCAATTAGAAAATCTCTTTGCTACAGCGAAAAATGAAGCAAAAAAATACTTTGGAAATGATGAACTTTACATAGAAAAATATTTTGAACATCCACGACACATCGAAGTTCAAATAATGTCCGGAAAAAATAAAACTGTTCATTTAGGTGAAAGAGATTGTTCTGTTCAAAGAAGACATCAAAAATTAATTGAAGAAACTCCAAGTCCAGTCTTAACTGATAATCAAAGAAAAGAACTTTTAGAAAAAACAGTCAAAATGGTTGAGCAAATTGGTTATGAAGGTGCTGGTACTGTAGAATTTATTTACGAAAATGGAAAATTCTATTTTTTAGAAATGAATACAAGAGTGCAAGTAGAACATCCTGTAACTGAAGTGCAGACAGGGATCGATATTGTAAAGGAACAGTTATGGATTGCTTTTACTGGAGAAACAGCTCTCAAACAAAGTGATATTGATCCTAGAGGCCATTCTATAGAATGTAGAATTAATGCAGAAAATCCTGCTTTAGATTTTCAACCTAGTCCAGGCACAATCAGTGTTTGCCATCAACCATCAGGGTTTAGAACGAGAGTTGATGGATCAATTTTTCAAGGATGCAAAATTACACCTTTTTATGACAGTTTGATAGCAAAAGTAATATGTAAAGGAAGAAATAGAACTGAAGCTATTCAAAGAACTCTTAGATCATTAGATGAGTTTGTTTTAGAAGGGATCACCACAACCATTGATCTACATAAAAAAATTTTAAATCATAAAAAATTTATCAATTCAGATTTTGATACAAACTGGCTTGGTAAAGAAAAGTTTTTTTAAACATTGTTGCAGTTTACTAGTTGTAGATCATAAATTGCATGATCAAACGGTGCTATTGTTGGATCCGAAGAAAAAGTCCAACCATTGAAAATATAAACTTTTTCGTTTTCATTTTCTGAAACATCCTTAACTTGTAAATAAGCAACACTATCATCTTGGGCTTTTGATTTTATGTTTCCACATTTAAGAACTTTTATTTCAAGGGGACCAAATTTTATTGTTTCACCTAAATTAATTATTATATCTGTTGTTTTAGCAGTGATCTTATCTAAACCTATAAGTTTTACACTTGAAGTTTTAGTTTTATTTAATATCTTTTTTTTATCTTTAATTTCTTTATTATTAGAAATTGTAGTCTCATTATCATCAGTTTCTTCAAAACTAGGTTTTAACTCATCTAAATTAATCAGTGGTGCAGATAAAATTTTATCTTCTGTAAAAGAATAAGAGTTTAAAAAAAATATAGCAATAATTAATATAATTAGAATTTCATTTCCACGTTTCGTACTTTTTATAATTGTCATTTTTTTTTATTTTTGTTGGTTTATAACTCTCTTGAGATCCTGTTTTATTTTCAACGTGATTTTTTTGCCATTTATATTTAGAATCTTTATAATCTGGAATATTGTCTATTGTGTGATGCATCCACAGAAACCAATCTGATGTTATTTTGGTAGCCTCCACATGTTTAGAATAAACTACCCACCTTTCATTATTTTTACTTTTATAATATTTGTTACCAAATTCATCCTTTCCCACCAGTTTTCCAAAAAAAAGGGTCTTAAGAAAAGTACCAAAAGTCTGTTTGTTCCACCAAATAAAAAAAATTTTTAAATTCATTCCAATAATTTTTAAAGTCCACACACTTTAAAAGTGTATAATTATTTATATCAGACAGTTATAATATTTGCTATAAATCTTTTAATAAACAGAATCCTTTTAATATGAAAAAATTTATAGTTGAAACTTATTATACGTGTACATTTAAAACTGTTCACACTTTAGATAATCTAAACGACACAGAATTGTCAAAAATTGACGCAAGAGAAGATGGAGAGGTTGAAGTAATTGACGTAAAACTTAATAATCGTAAAACTAAAAAAATTGGTGAAAAAAAAGATGCATCGAAAAAAATTACAAAAAATGACAGTTTATTAAGTACCTCTATCTCAAATGAAATAAATAATTCCAAAAACCAAAAAATTTCATCTGATAATAATCAAATTAAATTAAAAAATAACGCTAGATTTAAAATGCCTGATCGAAGAAAAGGATATATTCAAAAGGCACAAATTGGAGACCATAAAGTTTATCTTCACACAGGTGAATACGATGATGGTAAAATAGGAGAGATCTTTATCGATACGAATAAAGAGGGTGAGTTAGTAAAAGCTATGATGAATAATTTTGCTATCGCTATATCTTTAGGATTACAATACGGGGTTCCACTTGATGAATATGTTGACGCATTTATCGACACAAAATTTGAACCTTCAGGCAATGTAATAGGAAATGATAGAATTTTAAGCGCCTCATCAATATTAGACTATGTTTTTAGAGAGCTTGCTATTTCTTATTTAGGTAAAGAGGAATTAGCACATACACCTTCTATAGCTAGCACTAAGGAGATAAATAGCGAGAATACTGATGATAAGTTT
>MDSV01127548.1_pt1 | contig 13271 bp, 15 predicted proteins | sample 810851 | NCBI WGS metagenome assembly MDSV01 (sample SAMN05326640, study PRJNA326480) | marine metagenome | isolation source: seawater | place: Atlantic Ocean: North East | collected 2012 | reverse complement strand
TGGAAGTGTTCAGGAGCGTTATGGGGAGGTGTTGTGGGGTACTCCCCATAGCGTTCTGTCTCCTGTCCCCAGGTAGTGGAGAACTGTGGCGAACAGTAACTACACTTGAAATTACAAGCGTGGTTGAAGTTTACCTCCACGTACCTGGGTGTCCAACTTGTGGTCATTGGATTCTTTCTAATATCATCGAAGTCCTGCATCGCCCATGGTTCACCGCTCCTGTAGTGCCTGTCAGACATCTCACCGGTGTCCTCCATCTTCCAGCAGTAGGAACAACCGTCAGGTCGTTCTCCATTCAGCATAAGTTCTCTCTGTTGCAGTTTCTCCGCGGTGTTGTGCAGTGCCGCGGGATTGCGTTTGACCTGCTCTGCGTCTATCTTGTGCAATGGCGGGTGGTAGCACGAGTTTGTTAGGCCAGTTGGCAGGTGCAGTGACACCTGGTTCCACTTGGCCAGGCACATGGTCGGAGACACCGTATCCAGTTTCTCCCGGGCCTTCAGTGCGTCTGCTTTATAATCACTGGTACTCACGATCTTGGACTCCTCTGTTGAAGTGTTGTGGCATGACGAACCTATAGAACCTGCTCTCGTTCTCGTCGTATTCCGCTATCGGCATGTCAAGTTGCTGACGCAGGCTGTTGCCATAAAGTGTGAGATCCGTGTCTATGTCCGCAGGTGACTGGTCCTTGTAGTACAACTCCATGTTCTCCAGGTCACGTATCTTGAAGTGGTCATTGCCCGCCTCTATGACAGTGTTGAAGCAACCCATCCTCGCACCCAGCATGGCGTATTTGCCCAGTTCCACGTCAGCACCTATCGTACACCACGTGCTCAGTATCCTTAGATTCGTGGGCCACATCTTCTGGAAGTCCTGTGCCGGAATTGGTTTGCCCTTGTTGGTGCTCATCTTCACGCCCTCCCTGTAACCTGCCACGAACGCCTGTTCCTCCGAGGAGTTAATCACAGTGGTAGAATAGCAGTTGTGCAGGTTCTCATGTGGTACGCCCCAACAGAAATCTATCTGGTTCTCTTCGGTGTCAGCGTTTTCGTGTGTCTTCATCTCTACGCATGTCTGTTTGTCCCATCCAACAAGTCCACCATTTCCGTACACCAGGCCATTTATGTTGTTCCTGGCACGCCACCTGTGTACTGCTTTCTTGTTTGTCTTTGTCCAGTCCATCGTCTCTAAAAGGAACTTCTCGTCAATTATGTTATCACCATCCACGCTTATGAAGAAATCTGTCTCCGCTATATCCGCCGCCGCCTTGTGTGCGTTGTCAAAGCCCACCACACCGTCAACACGTTTTGCCCAAGGCACTTTGTTCTTGAGGTCCGCCCAGTTCTGTTCCTTGTTTGGCTCCTTAAAACTGATGTAGACGAAATCGAGATCGCTTATTCTTGTTCTATCAGCCATGCCTCGCCTCCTTCCACAACTGCATTGGGCCAGTGTATGTCTCCGTCCTGGAACACATAGCCTTTGGTTGCTTTTTTTAAGATTGGATACTTTGTCTTTGGTTTTGTTTTAGGTTTCAGCATTATTTCAGTCGGCGATTTCCACGTGTAGGCATCCTCACCATGTCTCATCACTTCCAATTTCTTCTCCAGCGTAACAACAAGACTCTGACCTTGTATCGTCACAGTGTGTACTTTTTTTGGTACGGGTGGTAACTCTTGGAGTGCTTTAAATATTTCTGACATCTAACTCCTTTTCAAAATAATGCCATACCCTAGAGATCCTTTTCTCCCCAAGGAATATTGAATGGCCGGAGGCGTTAGGGTACAGATAGTTGTTTTGATTCTCAACACGTGTTAAATTGTTGACAGCGGGTTTATGATGTATGAACTTGAACCACTCGTAGTCTATCAATGCTTTATTTGTTGGATCCATAATCCTGTAAGCCAATGCAAAGACAACATCTGTGCTAGGATACTCGTCATGACAGTTGATCAAAAGATCTGTTTTAACCTTTTTCCAATTAATTGTAATTGATTCTGCTAATTTGAAAAACTTCTGCGTCCAAGTGCTTTTCCTAAAATACATAAGGCCGTTATATATGTTTGGCAGATTATTCCTTGTGAAAAGATTCCTATAGGGTGTGTGTTTGACAATTTGATCCTTGTAGTTTCTACAGTCAACACTGAACACTAGGTCATGTTGCCATAAATGGTACCACCACCAATCTGTGTTTGTTGTCCACAGCATGTCACTCTCCAGTTTTATCGTATGTGTGAATGGCGTGGCCGAAAACGCCTTATATTCGTTTGCCCATTTTACATCGTGTGTTTCGCTGTCATCTTCTTTTAAGACCTTTACTATGTCTACGTGCCCGCTTTCAAACTTACTCTTTGCATCTGTTATAACACAAATAGTGTTATGCCTATTCCATTTCTTGATGCTTCGTGCAAGTTTTATCGACAACTCAACGTAATCTGTTTTGCTGTTGTTCTGTGCGAACCATAGATAACCTTTAGACATTGGCCACCTCCTTGTTTAACACATGCACATCTTGGTCACGTGTGTAGTTGATTTGATCATTGTACTGCCATGCTATTCCCTCATCATCTATCTTTAACACCTTGCAGTCTGGTGGCAAAGTTGCTAGGGAAATAGGCAGTGTGTCATATGAAATCATACCGTTTGCCTGCTCCAAAGCGATAGCGAACGCATAATCATTACGGAATCTTCTATCTTTCACCCTGTACAGATCCAAAAAGTAGGTGTAGTAGTCCTTGACATACTTTATCATGTCGAATATACGTTTAGACTTCGTGCCTTTTTTGAATACGAACACTGTTGCCCATACCATGTCTATGATGCTGTATTTCCTTGTGTCAAAACTGTTCCTATTAGTGAGATCATATGCATTTTTTGAGATCAGGAAGTCATATTTCGTATCCAAAAACTGCCTTAGGTTGTCTGTATAGGGAAAGTAGTCTATATCCATAACCAAGGTTGTGTCATAAGGTGACAACTCGTAGGCCATATGCCTATCTACGTTCCGCCACTCTAATCCATTTTTCTTGTTACCCAATTCAGGCTCTATAAATTTGTAATTTACAAAACCCAATGGTTTTAGATTCTTGTATGTATCAAAATTTGTTACGACTGTAATTTCTAATTTGAGATTCTTCTTTACAAGGGCAACACACCTCTCCAATATTTTGTGATACTGGAAGTCTGGAGTGTCAAAACAGAATAGTAATACGCCTTTTTTCATTAGTCACCTCGTTTTTCAAATGTTTTACTCATTTGATGATACGAACTAATGGCTTCCTGGTTTCTTTCTATTAATTTTTTTAAAAATTCTTTTGGTTCAGATATCTCAACAGGGTTGTTGTTTGTGTCCAACATATATAAAGGTGAAGTGTGTGCTTCACTCAATGTTTTCACAAGGTTAATCGTCTGTGCGTCCGCAAGGAATATGTGCTCGTTGTACACTACCACAAGTCGTGCGTGAGCCTTCTCCAATGCGTTGCGTTTCGCAACAGCAATATCGTATGAAATGTCTGATTGTTTTTTTAGTTCGCCAATGTCCATACCACAATTATACAATAATTATGGCGTGTAATCAACCTGGTAAAATTATTATGACGTTGAGTTTGAAACTTGAGCGTTGGAAGCCGATTGTATTGCCGCCGACAATCCTTGGGCATCTGTAGGGTGAACTTCAATAATAGCCAAGACCATCTTTGGTGCTTCGTTAGGATTAGTAGGCACGCCTGATGTGTTACCTGCGGTAAAAGTAGTGTCATCCGCCGCATCCGTGAAAACACATTTGATAGTTATTATTGTTGCTGAACCCACTGCCGCGTTCAACTTGGCAGATATCTCAACTGTGTTGGATGTGTAACCGGAGTTGTCTGAAGTTAATTTAATTATTGTTGTGTAACCTGTACCTAGGTCATGGAAACCATTTGAAAGTCCGTTTGTTGTAAGTGTCTCACCAGAACCTGATCTTGTAGATGCCTGAGACCCTATGTCTAAGTTTCCTATAGCATTTACAGTAAGGTCATTGAAGACGTCATCTTTCGAACCGTCGATACCTGTGACACAACTAGGGTCAACCCTGATCTTGCCACCTGCGTTGAAGAAGTGTCTCATCTTGTCAGCATTTGCGAACGTAACAGATCTCTCAATGGTTGCTGATGTGTTGTACGTTGATCCACTTGTACTTGAACCAATTGCGTTTGTCCCTAATGCTGTCGCTGATGTGCTACCACCTGCAACTGAAGCCGCCAATGTGGCTAGATCTGCCGCAACTGCCGCCTTGATTTTGATAGGATCTCCAACTGTTACCTGTCCTCTTGCAGTTAAGGAATCGTTGGTGTGATTAGCAATGTTGTCCATTGCAGAAAACAGTGAATTCCAACTCGCCGCTTTGATCGTATTAGATGCATCTGCTGAAACCTGTGCTAATTCAGTTTCACCTAGTCCGTACTGTGCCGATCCTGTGCCTGCAAAGTGGTTGTATCCAAAAGGATCACTCGAACTCGCAACAAACGTGTTGTATTCGTTGTCTAGTATTTTGTCTCCTGCCAAATATCCCATGATCTATTTTACTCCTATAACACACTCTGTAAGTGCTGTTTCTTCGTTATATTTATGCTTAATTAACCTTCCCAATGTATTAAATGCTGTGCATTCGCTGATGTCAGCCACACGTGCCTCGCCGTTGCCTGCTGAAACAACACGGTCGCCTGCCTGTCCTTTGCCCTTCAATTTCACCATCACACGTCCTTTCAAGGCGACCATAGGGTGCGTCTCGTTGTTGCCGGCGTTTGCATTCATGAGGAATGCTGGTGAATCAGATATCACCCCAAATATTTTGTCGCATAAATCAATATCACATTTTGTTATCTCTGCTTGTCCACCCAGCATAACCACATCTCCAACTTCTGTCTGACAGTCTGCTTCGTATCTCTCAGCCAAGTCAGCGTATTGTGCCGATGTTGATGTTGCGTGTACTATGTTTGCCCTGAGATCTACCAAAGTTGGCGCCTCTAATTCTGTGTCTGTATCTGAGGCCTTAAACGCTGTCCAGGCACCGCCCGCATTTCCAAATATTGTTGTCCCGTCATCTGCGAAAGTTTCGTCCCATACCCAATAAAGATTCTGTTCTGTGGCGCTGGACGTCTCACCTCTGTTGACTTTCAGTCCAGTGTAGTTCGGCATACCACTATTAGATGATACGTTTCTATTCAATTCAATTATATTGTCCTCAACAGATAACGTAGAAACATTGTTAATCACCTGTGTGCCGTCGACAGTTAGGTTGCCTTTTACCCTTAGATCACCTACAGATGGAAGTTCGAGTCTACCTGTGTCACCATCGAGTGTCATGAGAGTCTTCGTTACCCCTCCATCGTTGACTGTGAATATTATGTCTTTGTCTTGTGTGGTCTGTGCTATGGTGAAATCATCTGATGACAAAGTCATAGTGATGTCGTTACCTGCACCTATCCTAATACCACTGTCTGATTGAACTGTTATTCTACCCGATGTTGTGTCATCTGCATTAGATCTTAGATAGTTTGCCGCGGCAACTCCACCCAATGCGTCCGAGTCAGTGGCCGATCCCCTAAATTTTGCCGAAGCAACACCACTTGATAATTGTATACCTTGTGCCACTGTTGAAAATCCTGCTGTAATTAAGGCCGCTCCTGCTGTTTCTGTAGAACTAGGTGTGAATGCAAGATTAGAAACAACACCCACCACGGTGTCATTAGTCACTAATTTTAAGATTGATCTTTTAACACCTGTGTCGTCCTCTGGTGTTTCAGTAATAACCTGTGTGACCCCTGATCCAGCCACTGTAGTTGGACCAATCAGAGTCCAAGCCAACCCAGTATACACATAAAGTTGTGTATTAGTTGTATCAAACCACATGTCTCCAAGCACAGCATTAGATGGAGCAGTGGCAGAGTTAGCAGTTGAACCGACAGGTTTGAATTTTGAACCAGTGTAAACGTTCAACTGGTTGTTAGTCTTGTCATACCATAACTGCCCTTGTATTTTGTTTGAAGGTGCTGTGGTGTTATTAAAATTTTCTAAGAGTTTTACAAGGTTTTCGTTTAAACTTTCACCAAAACCTGCGTAGCCTTTACCTATCAATGTAAGGTCAGTAGTTGCAACATCGATAGTTCCGTCTGCCAGGGTGACTAGTAAGGTCCCGAATGTGTTGTTTATCTTGTATGCCATTGCCTACCCGTTGTTTGATTTGTTGTCTCTGACTTCCGTCAAGAAACTAACATCGCCAACAAGTTTTATCAATATCGTAGCCAATTCTGGTGTCAGCATAGCGTCAATTTTTGCTTCTTCTTCTGTTGACCACGCTGTCTCGTAATTTGCGTTGATGTAGTCTGCGACTTCTTGTTTTGTTGCCATTTAAATGTACTCCTTATGCTTATTTATTAAGGTTATCAATCTGCTCATCGTCGGATATCCAAGTTAAATCCTTGGAGTATGAGCCATCTAGATCCCGTAGGAAAGTCTTCACGTTGCTCTCCGTAAGCACCATATTGTGGTATTTTGTATATCTTTTATGCAGTGCTTGTTCCTTTGTTGCGGTGTAAACTAACTTAATATGCCTATCTTTTGCCATTTGCATGATCCCGTCTATGCACATCTTCAATCCGTTATGTCCTGCTCTTTTGTCTGCATTTTTATCTACCACGATCCATTCCATGAATCCAAACTGTGTGCCCTCTCCTATGTACAAACCTCCTGCACAAACTGGTTTTCCATTGTCCTCTACGACTACACCTTCTGGTGGTAAACACTCCTTTGGCACTATACCAAACTCCCACTGCTTCCACCACGAAACCAGTGTGTTGTAATCTTTGTCTCTGTCCCAAGGTCTAATTTGCATTTTTCTGTAATACTATCTTGTTCACGTTGCATGTTGATTCAAAACAATATCTCACTGCGTCTGCAACTTCGTACGCTGTAAGTTTAGGCAATTTCTCCCATAGTCCTTTCGTCATGTCTGTGTCAACGACGTCAGGACAAATGTCAAACACCGACATTGGTTTGTTAAACAAGTCATCCTGTAGGTCTGAAATGTAATTGATAAGTTCTTTCTTTTGTTCGCAGTACTGCACGTACTTAAACTTGTCCCAATGCTCCAGCACTTGGTTCACGTCCATTTCCCTAAATTGCTCATAATCTGGCGATTCATCTATCCCAGACGTGCTTGTTATCACAGCAACTTTTATGTTGTGAAACACATGTTTTCCATATATCCTTTTCAGCATTTTCATTTGCCCATCTCCTGAGTGAGCATTGAGAACTATCAACTTATGGCCTTCTATCTTTTCCAATATCTTTTCTTGATCCGTTGATAGGTCGTATCCATTGCTCCTGCTGAGACCAGTCACTTGATACTTTTTATTCCTGTAGAGATCTGCAATGGCTTTGCCAATTCCCTTTGTGTGACCTATGATTGCTATCTTATTTTTGTTTTCTTGCTTCATACACATCTACTAAATTTTCCAACCCTTCAAAGCATTCTGAATAGTGCTGGTAATACTTCTCGAACTTGTCTTTAGTGTACAATGATTCTTTCCAAAAGTCAATTAGTAATGTGGTTCTGGGTCCTGGATTGTTGTTAAAACCGTTATGAAGTTGTAGGTCGGGTTGGAAAACAAATGCTTCACCTGATTTCCAAGTGTAAAGTTCCTGTGTCTTTGTTTCCAAATCCATGACGTACATTCCGCTTTGATCTCCACCACCATCATCTAAACACATCTGATATCTCCAACCGCCTTCATTGTCTGTATGATTACCTATCTTTGTGTTAGGTCCAACAGTCATTATAGCAACATTGGTCTTGTATGGAAACTTACGCAGTATTGAATACAACATTGGGTAATCATTGAACGACTGACCTTCATGATCTCCTGACTGTATTCCCAGTGCTTGCCATTCTCCATGCACGTAGTCCCCTGACTTATCATCGAAGTCGTCTGGTTTCCCCCTGACACTGTCTGAGAAATCTTCTGGGTCTAAAAATATCTTGTTAGGTTGAGAGTCAAACTCGTGTTTGATCGAAAGCCAGTGCTTTTGCAACTGCCTAAAACATTCTCCCTGCTGTCCGTGGTAAAAACTTTTATCAAGCATTTAGTATATTAACATTTTTATCATGAATTTGTCTATCATGATCCTGCCAATTACTAAAAAATTGTTCGCCGTGGTTTACAAGTTCTTGTTGTTCGCTCAACTCGAAGTAGTCTGTAAACTCTATACCGTTGATTATAATTCTTCTGTTTTCAGATCCAAACACGTACACGATTGCGTCTTCATTACCAAGTGAAATACCATGTTTGCTGTTCTCAACACGAGTCCACTTGCCATCCTCTTTCACCATGTGCGTACCTGACACTTGTATTCCTTTGTATTCATACAAATTGTTAATTAAGAACTTACCTGTAGCAAAAACTTTGCCACCAACTGACACTGTGTCACCTATGTCAACTTGTTCTACAGGTTTGAACGAGCCGTCGTGCATTGTGATCATTGTGCCTGCTATGAAACAACCACCACCTGTACCGCCGCCACCTGAACTACTACTTCCTTCTGCATCTCCAAATCCTGCCGCAGTTGACAAAAAGTTAACACCTGAGTTGAACAATGCCTTCCAGGCTCCGCCGATTTTTACATACCCTGCTGTTAGTTGTTTCCATGCACCACCTACTTTGAAAAAAGCCTGTTCAATATTCTTCCATGTGCCACCTACTTTAAATTTTCCTTCTACGCTGACGTTGAATATTACAACCGCTTTTCCGTCACCACCTGATGAACTTGGATTACCACCAACGGCCACGCCTGTTGCATAGTAAGATTCACTTGTGCCTCCTGGTGTAACACCAGACCCATCACTCGATGAACCACTTGATGGGACTAAATTAGATCCGGATTTTCCACCTGTTCCGCCATTATCTCCCGATCCAGCATCACCTGATGTACCGCCATCCTTACCACCACCGCCGGCTCCAGCACCACCACCATCTCCGCTGTGGTCCTTGCCGTTCTCTCCCAGTGTGCCTGGTGAATTTGATGTCGCTGAGTTAGAGTTTATTCCTGCTGTTCCGTTGGAACTCTTACCTGCTCCAGCACCTCCGCCACCGCCTCCGGCAGTTGCAGTTTCTGTGCCATCTATGGATACAACTGTGGCGCCACCTCCACCACCTCCTGATCCTGAATAAGGTTGTGGACCAGCGTTACCGCCTTCGCCACCTGAAAATTCTGTCTTACTTTTGCCGTTTGTTCCGCCTGGTGCACCGCCTCCCGACGACCCACCTGCTCCACCGCCACCCACTGCTACTTCTAGCGTTGTGTTGATCTGTGCCGATGATATTGATAAACTTGTTTTTTTGACATGGTGTCCTGCGGCTCCTGTTCCTCCAGGTCCTCCCGCGTCAGAACCACCACCGCCGCCTGCGCCGCCCCATAGGTATACATCTATTGATGTTGTGCCCGGTGGTATTGTTGCTTGTTGAAGGGTGCCGGTGTAGTTAAATGTCTTAACGACTGCTACCATGGGATTACGCCTCCCTTACGAACCAGAGATCCCCGTTTGAACCTTGTCCAGATGTTGGTGCAGAAGTCTCAACGTACCTGTTACCCGCGATACTGTTACTGCTGTCATCTGAGATTGTAGATCCACCCCAAAGTTTTAATGACTTGGCAACCTGTCCTGTAGTCGGAACCGAGGTGCTTGATGTACTTGTAGAGGAAGTGATGTCTGAGCCTACCGCGGCCAAACTTACGTTTGTCACTGTTAACAAACCTGCCGCTGTGGTTTTAAGAACTTTCTCTTTTGACGCATTGCCGTCTGCTACTGCGTCTGCTAATCTGATTACTTGTGAATATGTTCCGCCTTGCCCTGCTGTAAAATGATTCTCTGATACATCGTAAAAGAATCGAGCGTCATCTGTGTCTCCCGTTTCGATGATTAATCCTGAATCTGCTTCACTGTTTCCTGTGTTTAGTTTTATGAATGCGTCATCTACGAGATTGATCACACTTCCACTCTTATCAAACTCTCCACTTACTGTTAAGTTTCCAGTGACAGTGACATCACCTACGATGTCTACTCCACCGTCTGCGCCTGTCAACTGTAGAGGCGTCTTTGTAACTCCACCGTCATTGACTGTGAATTTTAAATCTTTGTCTTGTGAAGTCTGTGCGACTGTCACATCATTGCTATCAACTGTAATTGTAAGTTCTTGTGAATCACCTATTATTACACCACCGTCGGCGTCAACTGTCAGTGCACCTGTCGTGCTGTCTGGAGCATCTGCTCTTAAGAAGTTACCACCTGCTATCAGTGTTGCAGAAGTGTTAGACGTGCCTGACACATCAATGTGTGCCGCTTGTGTGTTCGTTCCTTCAAACACCGCACCTAGTGTAGAGTTCAACGTTAATCCTGCTTTTATTGAGGCGAATCCTGTTTGTGTAACACTTGGTGTGAACGTTTCTTTTGATAATATGGCTACCCTTGTGTTGCCTGCGTACATGGAACTAACAACTTTGTTGCCTCCCGAACTTGCCAACGTTTCTATCTTCCATCCCGAAAGTGTTTGTCCTGATGTGTAAACTGGCCCAACTAGTAAAAATGCTGACCCTGTGTAGACATAGACCTGATCATCATCGGTGTCTATCCAAAGATCTCCTGCTGATGCTGAAGTTGGTTCTGATGCTTGTGCCTTTGCACCACCTGTTGGTTTGAAACTTGTTCCATCATACACCTTTATTTGATTGGTGTTCGTGTCCATCCATAGTTGCCCTTTAAGAGGCGCTGTTGGTGCCGATGTTGATGCTGTGTTCTCTAATAATTTAACTAAATTCTCGTTTAAGCCTTCTCCGAAACCGGAAAAACTTTTTCCAAATAACTGTAGCGACGTGCTATTATCTACCGTTCCGTCTGTGATTGTAGCAACTACTGTTCCGTCTGTTTTGTTAATTGTGTACGCCATATATGGTATTTATTACGCTCCTACTCCTTATTATCCTGCACTAATTTTCAAATCTCCTGAGTCATTCCATAACTGTCCTGCGTTTGTTGGGTCGGAAGTAGGTAGACTACTCAACATGACCACTGCACCAGTCACTGTCAGTCCGTCGTTTACGGTAACCTGACTAGAATCGTCAGCCGCTATGGTTGTCACTCTCAATTCATCACCAATTGTAACACCTGTGGAATCTTCTGAACTTATTGTAGATCCTACAAGTTTTATACCGCCACCTATGACAACTCCACCTGTACCAGAAGGATTAATATTTAGATCTTCATTTGATCTACGTCCTGAAATATTATTACCTGTTATTGATATTCCGTCTGTTATCAACTCGGTTGAAGTAAGTGTGTCTATGAATCCACTAGCGAACTCTGTTCCAGATGCTCCTAAGTTGTATGTGCTGTCTGCACTAGGAAGTATAGTTTGTGCTGTCAGTGTACCTGTCAGTGTTCCACCAGTTTTCAATAAGTTAAGGCTGGCAGATCCTGTGACTGTACCTGTCACGTCACCAGTTACATCACCTGTCACATTACCAACTACTGCACCTGTGAGCGGTCCTGTGAATGCAGTGGCATTGACTGTTCCAGACACATCTAGTTTAGTTGTTGGAGATATAGTGCCTATACCCACTCTAGATTCTGACCCGTCAATGGTCATCACAGTCGTTGTAACGCCAGCGTCATTGACTTTGAATGTTATGTCTGTGTTGTTGACTGTGTTTGAAATAATACCACCTGTGCTGTCAACAGTGAAAGTAAAATCACTGTCTGCTCCAACAACCAATCCACCGTCATTCGCTACAGTTATAGTTCCTGATGTTGTGTCGTTGGCATTTGATCTTAGATAGTTTGCCGCGGCAACTCCACCCAATGCGTCCGAGTCGGTGGCAGTGCCTTGAAATTTTGTATCTGCTATTGCTGTTGTTAATGTTATACCTTTTTTGATAGTAGCAAATCCGCTTATCGAAACTTTCGGAGTAAACTCATCTTCTGAAACTATTGCAATTAGGTTACCGTCATTGTACCATTTTGTTATGTTCTGTGTTGCATCTGAACTGTCAAGTATACTTTCAAAAATAAATCCATTAGTTGTACCCGTAGACGCTGAAGGACCAACTAACACATTGCTTGTTCCGTTATAGAAATAAAGTTGTCCGGTATCTGAGTCTATCCAAAGATCACCTTGTGATAGTGTGCTTGGCGCTGATGTTTGATAAGGGACGTTTCCGCCTGCAGGAACAAACGCTGAACCAGTGTAAACTTTCAACTGTGAATTTGTGCTGTCATACCAAAGTTGGCCTGATATTGGTTTTGTCGGTGCTGAAGTATTTGAGAAATTTTCTAACAAGTGTAAGAAGTTTTCTGCGATCAGTTCTCCATATCCTGCATAACCTTTTCCTATCAAAGAAAGATCAGTCTGTGTGTTTACCACACCATCCTGTACTGTGTATGAACCACTACTTGTCTTGTTAACAGTGTATGCCATTAATATCCTGTGTTACCACCCGACGTTGTTCCGCTCACTGTGTTAGATGTTGACAGTGCAGTTGAACTCGTTTCCGTGAATGTAGTTAAACTTTGTACCCTTAATGTGTAATCAATCTGTATAAGTCTATTCAATGATTTCTGGACTGGGTGGAATATAACATGTGTCAATAACTTGTTAGTTGATCCGTTTTCTGTTCCTTCCCAACTCTTAAGTCCTAGTTCATCGAACACATAGTCACCATTAAAATCTGTTGTATTATCAAACGCCGCCTGCCCAGTTGGCTCACCATAATCAAGTGTGCAAGTCACAACGATGTCTGTGTACTTGTTACCGGCTGTGTGTCTAACTTCCATTTTGTTCCTTGTGGTGTCTTTGTTCGTAGCAGAGTTGTCATCAATCACTTTGTAGTAAGTTTGATTATATAAAGTTGCGTTCGTGCCTGTTGAGTTTGGTGTAAGGTAAGTGATTATCCCTGTTGGGTCAACACTTGTACCACCGTTGCCCAATGCAATCTCGTGTATAAATCCTGTTGTTTTGTTTGCTAATGAATTGGCCAATGCCTGAGACATGTTCTCATAGTGTATCGCATTTCTTTTGTCTACGATAACCTCACCGGTCTCTGGATCTGAAATCTTGATATGCCCCGTCATCATAACACCCGTGTTATCCTGAGGCTTTTTATTTTCTTCTTTTGTTTCTGTTGGTTTGTTGTCCTGTGTCATCTAGTGTATTTATTCAGGTGCGTTTGTAGGCTCGTTAGCAATG
>MDSV01022686.1_pt1 | contig 13273 bp, 9 predicted proteins | sample 810851 | NCBI WGS metagenome assembly MDSV01 (sample SAMN05326640, study PRJNA326480) | marine metagenome | isolation source: seawater | place: Atlantic Ocean: North East | collected 2012 | reverse complement strand
TCGCTCATGTTATTCGCTCAGAAAAGGGGCCGTATCAATCAAACCCCTATCAAGGTCACATAGTGACCTTTAACCGAGTGTTCCGGGTGGGCCGGATGGTTATGGACGCAGAAGGGCTACTAAGGGTCAAACCCGAGGAGTTGGCCGAGGGGCTTCTGACCAGATGGAGGGTTCTAGACGAACAGCTTCCTGGGGTGATCAGGAACCTCGAGGCGGAAGAAGATGCCCTTTCGCCCAAGGTAGAGAGAGCTGTAGAGTCTCACAGATTAGCCAATGAGGCGGTTTCTAGCTTGAAGGATGAAAGGAATGAGTCTCAAAATTTGGCTAGAGCCTTGTTGTCCAAAGTAAGGAAGATTGGCGATAGTTTATCTGAAACTGGCGGAATGGTGAATCTCGATCCGGGTTGGAAAAAGGAGAAGCTACTAGAAGAACTGGAAGGGATTGAGTCGGAAATAGAGACTTCGGCCCTTGATCACAAATCCGAAGGTAGGCTAATTACCCGGAGGAAGAAGCTGATTGGAGAGAACGAGAAATGGCTCAAAGAAAGGAAAGACGCTAATCCCGAGATGGCCGAATATGTTGGGGCGCGAAGAGAGATGGTGGCCAACTTCAGGAGGTCTGAGAAGGCCCATACAAAAATGATAGATGGGGTAAAAAAGGCACAGCCGCTGTATGAGAAGAAGAATGCCCTACAGGATGAAATTAGAGATGTCCGCAGGCAGTTGGATAGGGCAAAGGAGTTGTTATCCCAGTCATCAAGAGCGATTGAGCATTGGGAAAGGCGCCTCAAGGACGGATTTGGAGACATTGGTTCGGGACATGACGACCTATTAGCGGACATGCATAGGGTAATGTCTGGAGGGGCATCCTCATTTTCCAAGAAAGGAAGGAGGAATATACGAAAGGCGGGTGAGGAGGAATGAGCAAATCACCAGAGTCTTCATTCGAGGATTTGGAGGATTTAGATGGTCATGAATTGCAAGAAATTTATGGGGGCCTCGAGAGGCAAATTAGATCCCTAGAGAGTCAGAAAAGAGAGCTGAGGGAAGAGAGGGTGGATTTAGTCAGTCAAGTCAAGATTCTTCGTGGTGCGGTTGGACAAATCGAGGGAGCTAATTCTGAGAGGAGGGGGTTACTGAGAGAATTTCACGAAATCAGAAAGGCTGCCGACAGATCAAGGTCAAAGAGGGATCGGGTGAATGTCCTCATACCCCCCCCTGTCGATGTTCTCAACGAATGGTTGTCAGAAACATACAGGAGATTGACCACGATTGACAATGACCTTACGGCCGTACCTACCCTCCCAAGGGAGCTTGATGCCTTTCGTAGGTTCTTCGAAATTCAAGCTGCAATTTTCATGAAGGCGGAGTCTGAAACGGCGCACTCCGATTATGTCAGCAACGTTAAGAAAATGAAGGAAATTACCTCAAAACTGGATCAAGGGAAAAAGGAGAACGAGGGGGTAACTAGCAAGGCCCAGGAGGAGTCAGGGGTCGAGTCTGAGAATATTTCTAGATCAGAAATCAGAAAGACTAGCAATAGAATATCCAAAATCGACAAGAGACTAGAGAAGATTGATTCCGAAAGAAGGGAGCTGAGGAAGGAGCTTGGAAGGGTAAAGGCATATCGAAGAATCACGGGCGGCAGAAATAGGAAGATTCGCTTCTCGGAGATAAAAGATAAGGCAAAGACTGGAGGTAAGTTGAGCACTGTTGAACTGGATGCTTTATTGGGTTCAGGGAGTCTGTCTGATCTTGCTTCCTCTAAATCTGAACCGTCTGGGACAAAGGTGGACGAGGCCCCTACTGGTCGCCGAAGAAGGCGTCTGGGAGTCTCTAGAAGAGGTCCGAGAAAGGGAAATCTCGCCAGTAAGAGGGAAGACTAGAGTTCATTGTCCTGCTATGCCCTTATATGGAATTTCAAACTCGCAATCAAGGAGGAAATACTGTGGAATACTCAGAAGTTCGTGAGTTGTTTCGACCGGTGTGCCAATCGATTGAGTCCGATCTAGATGGAAGGAAGGAAGACAGGGACGAGTTTAACGCCAAAGTAAGAACCTACTTGGATAGCAGAAATGAAGTGAATAGGCAGGTTAAGGAATTGATTTCCGAAGTTAGGAGCCAGAAGGAAATCAGGGATTTGGCAAATTCCAAAGTAAAGGATTTGAAGATAATAAGATCGGAGAAATCTGATGAGCTGAAAGTAATTAGGACGGAGCTCAGATCTAAGTTGGCTGAAGAAGATCATAATGGTAAGAGGGAGAGGAGGCCATCTGGTCCACCACCGTCAAAAATTAGGTCAAAAATGGACGCATTGGAGAGGAAGTACGAAAGAGGCGGATTCACGGGAGCAAGTGAGAAGAAGTTCTTCAGGGAAATGAAGAAGCTGAAGCAGGAACTTACTGAAGCGATTGAGAGGAATAAGTCAAGCGGTGGCCTAGGCGAATTGAAGACCAAAGTGAGGGAAGCTGAAAGGTTACAAGAAGATGCTCATAATCGAGTAGAAAGGGCAGTAATGGAGGCGCAAGAGGCGCATGACTTGATGGTGGAATTGTCGGACGAGGTAGATAGGCTTAGGGAGCGCGCTAATTCAGCGCACTCAGGCCTTACAAAGTCGAAAAGGGAGGCTGATGCGCTTCACAATCTTTACATCGTTTCACTGAGGTGCATACACTCTATGCAGGACCTTATGAAAGCCATGGACGCAAGAGAAGGGGGAGAGGTCGATGGAGAGAGCAAGACCGAGGTTACTGACCTGATGTCGAGACTGATGTCTGGAGATACACTTTCTACGGACGAACTGATGTCTCTCCAGAGGAACTAGTCGTCGATTGGAAAGGTCCTGCCGTTCACACCATGCAGGATTACCCCCTCCCTGCCTTGAGTGTCGATGACCCACCCAGGTATTCCGAGCATCTTTTTGGATACAGATAATGAGTCGGTATCCACTCTCCACCATTCAAGCATTATGCTCCTTACTGGACCTTCATCTGCTTCACTTCCACCTTGCATCTTCTTGTCTAGGATGGATGGTAATCTGTCCAACAAGGCGCCTTCTGACAACCACTTGCGAATTGGCGGTTCAACCATCCTAATCATGACATTTGCATTTTCCGATATTTCTTCACGAAGCCCTAGTGATGAAGCCCATGGATCCTCAATTACTTCCCAACTTGAAGGTAGCCTATCTCCCTCTGGACCAGTCAGAAAACCCTCAATCTTCCAAATCCTGGCTTTGAGTAAAATCGGCGATGTTAGAGACCCCTCCCTGCCTGATTGGATTAACCATGAGTCAACGTCCACGATTGCTGGGGTGATTGGAATCATCCCTTTGTCCTCTGGCAAATGTTCAGCTATTGGCTCTAAATCATCAATTTCACTGACCATAGGCCTTCCAGCAACTAATTCTCCTGAAATTACGGCATCCCCTATCCACCTGGAGAGTTTCTCGGGAGGCCATACTACTAATTCAATTCCAGATGGAACATTTTCTTGGAATCCTTCTGGTAAATCGCGTTCACATAGTATCCAATTTCTTCCAAGGGGTGCGTCGACACACCACCTTTCGAAATCAGCACCAGAAATTGGCACCATCCCAGACTCGACGTGCCAAACGAAAACTGCTGATTCGTTTGAGATGCCGATCTCGGGGACCTTCTCTGCAATACCCAATAATCTGAATTCGGGGATTTCAAGTACCCCTGAGGGGAGTTCCATCCTTACCCCTCTCGACGAGAGAAGGGCGCGAACCGCTTCTTCCATAATGCCTAGGGAGGGGTATTACGCTTGAATGGTATTGGCCATTAGGCCCCTCGAAACAACGAATCTGCATACTAGTGGTGCTAGAGGTTCGACTGAAGAGACAGTAATTCACTCTGCCCGGGGTCGATTACGCAAAGAGCGCTTACCGGGAAAGGCTTCGCACATGCGGCCCCTAGTTGCCTATTCACCATGCCAACCCTGTGGACGATTATATTCGGATGGCTATCGGACATACTGCCGATAAATTCCTCAGGACAGTTAGCGGCCACTATGACCAGCCTAGCATCGCCCTTGTCGCAGGCACCCATAGTCTCCCTCTGGCCGAATAGTATCTTCCCTGTATTCAGGCACTGCTTCAGATTCCTACCTAGGTCCATCTTGATTCCACCTCTTCCTTATGCCTCTTCGGGAATGTAGTACAGATCTACACTGCCGGTACCAAGTGCTATCGGTTGTCCGACAACAATGTTCTCCGTTACTCCCTTGAGTTGGTCCCTCTCTCCAATTATCCCAGCCCTCAATAGGTGAGTAACCGTGACTTCGAAGGCCGACCTAGCCAATATGCTATGCTTGGTACCGCTGACACCGTGCCTGCCGATTGCTCTTACTTCGCCCTCGCTAGTCATGACATCAGCGACCATCAGGAGATGTCTGACGTCAACATCTAGTCCGGCCCCTTCTAATGTGTCACTCATCTCGTTAATGATGGCCTGTCTAGCGGCCTCTATACCGAGGTAAGAATGGATCTCGTTGATGTTATTGGTGTATGTCCTACCACGGTCTATGCCTGCAAACTCGCTGACTTTGGCTAGGTTAGATCCGATAGTGGAGATGTAATACTCGTCATTTTCACCAGCCTGCACATTCGCACGCTCGATGCCCCTGATTCCCTTCAGTTGTAGTTTCTTTATCTTGTCCTCCAACTGCAGAAGATCGGTGTATGTTGGAGGGTCCGTTGCAAGGGTTTCAAGATCGTCCTCCTTTGAAACACCGGGAATAATCTTGAGTTCCTTTGGTTTCTCGTCGGAGTCGGCCTGGATGAAAAGCCTCAGTGCTCTTTGCAACTTGTCCCTTACCTCAGCTCCGTTCATGTTTTTCAATCTCATATTTGAGTTGTTCAATTTGAGACTCAGATATCGCTGGGCAACCTCGACGTCTATGTTCGCAATATCGCTTGTAGTAGTAGCCTCCAACCCTGCGGCGATACCTCTGACGAGCTTCTCATTGGTCCTCAGTGGCTTACCCTTGCTATTGAATTCTTCAAGGAATATTCGCATCGTAGGGGTGTTTGGAGTTTTTCGAGCGTCAACGATCTCGATGATTCTTGGCAGACCCTGTGTGACGTTGACGGTGGCCACACCTGCGTAGTGGAAGGTCCTCATCGTCATCTGTGTCCCTGGCTCTCCGATGGACTGGGCTGTTGTTATTCCGACTGCCTCATGAGGATCGGCACTCGATCTAAGCAGTGAGTTACTTGCCGATTGGACGACCTTTCTGGCCTTGGCAGGGGTAATCTTTGATTTGCCGCGTGATCTGATTCCCTCGGTTAAATCCATGATCATCCTCGGCGTGAGGACGATGTTGTCCTTCTCGCATGCAGTTTGGAGTTGCACATATATCTCATCATGAATGTCGACATCCCTCATGACCTGATCCATCTTGTCCTCGGAGTCGTAGATCTGAAGTGGCATCATTGACTTGCGCCTTCGACGAGAAGCCGCTGACTTTCTGCGTACCATCGTCTTCTCGGTGGATGCTGCCTTTCTAGCAGATTTCGAAGAGGATGCCATGAGGTCATGGATTCTCTGGGCAGTACCTGAGTCGATGCCACAAATCTGGGCAATCTGGCCTGCTGTCAGAATCTTCACGTCATCCCACTTTCTGTCGTCTGCGAGTTTGTGAGCGTACTCTTCATCAATCTGAAGATCCATCAGTTTCTTCTTTGTTGCACTCTTGACGACCATCAGTTTTCACCCCCTAGGGCATCGTCTAGAACCTTGGAAACGTCGAATGGCATGCCTCCACGGCTTCTTGCTGGGTCTACGCCATCCTCTCCGTATTCGAACTGTATGATTCTGTCAGCCGTATTTCTTACTGATCCCATTCCGTCGTTTGCAACCTTCAGATCGTCCATTGCGTTGATCAGCCTTCTCTGCATGTATCCGGACTTTGCCGTTCTGACGGCGGTATCGACTAGCGACTCCCTTCCTGAAACGGACAGCATGAAGAATTCTGTGGGCTCTAATCCTCTCTTGAATGAGGAGCCAACGAATCCCTTAGCTTGGGCTCCCTTCTCGTTGCGCGGGAAATGTGCCAAAACTCGATCCTGGTAGCCGCGCTCTAGTCTCTTGCCCCTTACCTTGGGCTGACCTATTGATCCGGCCATCATTGCGAGGTTGTCCATGGAACCCCTAGCACCCGATGTTGCCATCATCACAGCGGCGTTATCCGATCCGAGAGAATCCTTAGCTATGTTTCCTGATTCGGTCTTGGCCTCGTCTAGGATCATCAATATGTTCTCCTCCAAGGTCTCCATCGGAGTCCTGCCAGGTCTTGACTCGTATCTTCTGCCATCCTTTCCGAACTTTGCTAATTCTTCGTTGACAGCATCGCTTCCCTTCTTGTTGATCTTGGCGATCTCCTTCTTTGCCTCTGGGGGTAGGTCTTCATCGTCTATACCGGTGGTGAACCCCATGGATGTGCATATGGAGATAGTCATCCTAGTCATTCTATCCAAGAACTCTGCACCAGCCTCTGAACCATGGGTATGAACTACAGCGTCTAGTAGCCTGCCGTCTTCCGCACCGATTCCTCTCTTGTCTATGGTACCTGAAACGTCGCCTTTGGTCACCTTCACATTGTCGCCGATTCTACTTATGTAATCCAGATTGAATCCTTCGGGAACAATGAGGCTGAGCACATCGCTGCCGCGATATCCAATTACACCATCCTCTTCAACTTCGGGAGGTAGGTCTCCATCCCAGTTGGTATCGCCCAGAACCTGCATTACCAGATTCTTCGGTAGCACCCTTTCTCCATGAGTTAGGAGATAAGCTCCTGAAATGTGGTCGTGAATACCTCCAATAACGCTTCCACCATACCTTGGAGTGATTATGTGCTCTTGCACGCGCATTAGTATCTTAGCCTCGGCCCTAGCTTCCTCGCTCTGAATCACGTGAAGGTTCATCTCGTCGCCATCGAAGTCCGCGTTGTAAGGCGTGCAATCGGCTAGATTGAATCTGAAAGTCTTGCCTGGCATTACCCTGACCTCATGAACCATCATCGACATGCGGTGGAGAGACGGTTGCCTGTTGAACAGGGCCACATCTCCATCGATCAAGTGACGTTCTACAACTACCCCAGGCTTGGGGTTTCCATCTAGGTCATGAGTGCTCAGTCTGTCCTCGACATCGGTACTGTAGGTATTGCCATATTCATCTTCGATTTCTGGGCTCCCACAATGAGGGCACTTGCACTCTAGGTGTTCCGGCAAGTATTCCCCTGGGTTTTCCATTTCCCACTTCCATCTGTAATGAATTGCAGCCCTTGGATCCTTATCAGGGAGTGTTAGACCCCTTTCATCCTCGGCTCTGAGATTACGGAGAGTTGTCTCGAGGTCGACGCCCCATTCCTCCTCAAGGTCTCCTATCGAGTTTCTTCTCATCTGCCTCATCAACTCCAGGCCCGGCAAGAAGTTAGGGGCAGGTAGAACTTCATTGAGGTCAGGCCTATAACCAGTATAAGGCTCATCTTCGCTACCCGAGTGGCACTCCGGATTCAGACACCTGAAACCGGACCAGATGAATTTAGTTCGGTCAGTTATCCTGACTCTGAACTTGTCCCCCCTGATGATGTAGTTTACACCTGGGTGTACATCGGGACCTCGTAGAATCATTTGCCTTAGTTGCTCCCTGTTCCTGCTGGTAACCCGTATTGGGACTGTTAGTTCCTTGGCGGTTTGAGTTGGGATGCCAACCTCGTTAATTCCGAGATTGGGGTCCGGGCTGATTACCGTTCTGGCACAGAAGTTAACCCTCTTTCCAGAGAGGTTGCTTCTGAATCTGCCTTCCTTCCCCTTGAGCCTCTGTGCGAGAGTCTTCAGGGGCCTTCCTGAACGGTGCCTCGCAGGCGGAATTCCGCTCGTCTGATTATCGAAATATGTTGTGCAGTGATACTGCAGGAGTTCCCATAGGTCCTCGACTATCAACTGAGGTGCGCCCGCATCTCGATTTTCCCTGAGGCGCTGGTTAATCCTGAGGACATCGACTAGCTTGTGTGTAAGGTCGTCCTCCGATCTATCTCCACTGTCCAGTGTGATTGAAGGCCTGACCGTAATCGGCGGTACTGGTAGAACTTTCATTATTGTCCACTCGGGCCTTGCTGCATCCTTGTCCATCCCAAGGAAGATAAGGTGCTCGTCTGGAATTCTCTCGAGCCACTCTCTGATGTCACGAGCATTGAGCTTGTGCTCGCCCTTGTTGTCTTTCTTCTCCTTAAAGGTCGAGGGCTTGTCCAGGATGATCTTACCCTGCTCGGCCCCACAGTGCATGCAAATAGTCCTCTTCTTACTGGAGCACTCCTTCTCTATGTCCTTGATCACGTTCTTGAATTCGGATGAGCCGACTCCGTGCTTTATCATGACATCCTTTACCTTCTCCTCGTAGTAGTCCTGCTCGGACTTTTCTGGATCCACTGGGTGGGTATCGGGTTTGTCATGGAGGAGTATCTTGCTGCATGTGTTGCATGTCGACTTTAGGCATGTCTTGATCAGATTGGTGAAGCCGATATGCATTACTGGCAACTCCAGTGCTATGTGGCCGAAGTGACTAGGGCACTCATCGTGCTTGTTACCGCAGGTCTCACACCTTACGCCGGGATCAATAACGCCCATCTTGGGGTCCATTAGGCCCTGCTTGTATGGGTGTCCATCGTCTTTGTATGTATCAGCGGTCTTGACCTCTACTGAGGACATCTTTCTGATCTCATTCGGGTCCATCAGTGTGAACTTAATTGCCTCTATCCTCTTCGGGATCTTCGCTGCATTTCTAGCACTCATCTTCGGTCCTCCAGTTCAAGTCTCATGGCGACTCCCAAGCTCTTCATTTCATCCAGAAGTAGTTTGAATGCATATGAAGTCTGCACGGAGTGTACATCGGCTCGATCACCGCAAGAAGGGCAGACTGTAGTACGCCTCTTCCAGTCATAGTAGGCGATATGCCCACACCTAGGGGTATTGCACACCATTAGTGGCCAGCCGTCCGATTCATCCAGGAGCCTGTCCTTGATCACCATTGACGCTCCGTGAGAGATAAGGCAATCTCTTTCCATTTCACCGAACCTTAGGCCTCCTTGCCTGGCCCTACCCTCGGTAGGTTGCCTGGTAAGTATCTGAACCCTGCCTCTGCTTCTTGCGTGAAGTTTGCTGCTGACCAAGTGGTGGAGTCTCTGATAGTAGATGACTCCTACGAAAACCTCTGCTGGGTATTCTTCCCCTGTCTCACCGCTGATCATCTTCTCTCTGCCTGTATGGTTGAAGCCATTTCGTAGTAGTCCTGACCTCAGTGACTCCTCCTTCTCCCCGGTGAATGCAGTACCGTCTATCCTCCTTGCCTCCATTGCTCCGACCTTGCCCCCAATCATCTCAAGAACGTGGGCAACTGTCATGCGAGAAGGTATGGCATGTGGATTTATGATTAAGTCTGGAACTATTCCTTCAGATGTGAATGGCATGTCGCTTTCCTCGACAATTCTGCCAATAATCCCCTTCTGCCCGTGCCTGCTTGCGAATTTATCTCCAAGCTCGGGTATCTTATTGGTCCTCAGGGTTATTCTTACCAGTCGTCCCGAATCTAGTGATTCGGTGACGAAGACATTGTCGACCCATCCATGCTCGCCATGGCGAACCATCATGGATGACTCCCTCCTTTCCTGCGCTTGCAGGAATGCTCCATGGGCTTCCTCAAGGAATCTCGGTGGGCTTGTCTTGCCGACTAGTACCGCAGAGTCCGAGCCCCCACTTGTGAGGTACTCCTCCGGTACGGGGAGACCGTCTCTCTCTAGATGCGAATAACTGTCGAAGGACTTCATACCCTTGATCTCATCGAGGCCGGTTCCAGGGACTTCTATCCTTTCTTCCTGCCCTCCGGGGAATCTTCGATTCTCAGCATTGTATGTTCGGATGAATGTGGATCTTCCCAAAGCTCTCTCAATGGAGGCCTTGTTCATCACCACAGCGTCCTGCATATTGTATCCGTGATGGCTCATTATTGCAACAACCAAATTCTGACCTCCGGGCCTACTGTTGAAATTGGTAGTATCCATTGCTCGGGTGCCGACGAGAGACTTCTGCGGATAATGCATGATGTGCGCCCTTGTGTCGGGCCTTAGACGGTAGTTTGCACTGGGAAGTCCGAGGCTTTGTTTGACCATCGCAGTACCTCCAGTAACTCTTGGTGTGGAGTTGTGCTCCGGATAAGGTACAAGCGCAGCGCAGACTCCGAGGATTAGCTGCGGATCTATTTCCACGTGAGTGTAGACCAAAACCGTGTGGCCTTTCTTCTCTTTCTTCCTTAGGACATCTGTGTCTTCTTGGTGGTAATTGAGCGGGACCGAGAACCTCTCAGTTACAGTTGAGCCATCTGGCATTTTCACATCAACGGATAGCCTAGCCTTGGAAATCTCCTCGTCCCCCAGGTTTAGCCAAGTTACCATAGAAGGATCGATGGGACGCTTGTTCTTTGGGGAAACTTCAGGGAGGTCGAATGGTCTTGGAGCCACTAAGAGGTCTTCCTCCTCTTCAGCGTCTACCCACTCGATGACACCAGAAGAAACTAGATCAGAGAAGTTAATCTCACCGGATCTGAGTCCCTCTAGATGGAACTTGGAAAGCGTCAATGTACCGTCCTCGAGAACTAGAAGGGGGCGCATTATCCTCCCTCTGTCTGTGTTGATGAAGACATCCCTGTTCTCTGTATCGTGCCTAATGCTGACCTCGGGCCTTATCCTTCCGGAGCGACGTCGGCGCTTGAACTGGGAGACGAGCTTGTTAGGTCTCTTGTGGAGTCCGAAGATATCTCCATTGACGTGTATCCTAGAACCGTCTGCCCAGCCCTCTGGGCTAGGGTCGACGCCTGCCTCGACCAAGAGTTCCTTGACATCCCCCTCGGCTACCTCCTCTGATACGTCAATCATCTGGGCGGCATTCTTTACGAGGCCGCAATTCTGCCCCTCTGGAGTTTCGTTGGGACAGAGTCTGCCCCAGTGAGTTGGGTGGAGGTCCCTTGCCTCGAAGTGAGGTTGGCTTCTTACTAGTGGGCTTGTGACTCTGCGCATGTGGGAAAGAGATGCAAGATATGTTGTCCTGTCTAGAAGCTGGCTGACTCCGGACCTTCCTCCGACCCAGTTGCCCGTGGCAAGGGCGTGCATTATCTTGGAAGTCAGGACGTCAGGCCTTAGGCAGGAATTTATCTTGAGCTCTCTCTTCCTATTGTGGTGCCTTTCGAGTTGATATTTGAGATCTCTCGCTAGACCCTGGACCCCCACTCTGAAGAGGTCTTCCATCAGGTCTCCTGCTAGACGGACCCTCTTGTTGGCGTAGTGATCCTTATCGTTGGGGTCCCTGTTAGTGATTGCCATCTCAAGAACCTGACGGACTATTCTGCCAAGGAATATCGCCTTCTTGGTCCTAACTTCATCATCGGAACCAAGGTGAGGGAGTAGTTCCTTATCGAGGAGGTTCTGGATACGAGACTCCCTGTATTCCTTCTGCTGTCCTGCTGCGAATTTCTTCTCCAACCAAGCCATTGCTTCCTCGGTGTTATCAACGCCGTATTCGGGATTGTCCTTGACGTCATTCAAGTTGGCGACGGTGTACTTCATCGCCTCTACTGGCCCGGCTATTGCAGAGAAAATATCCCTGTCATTCTCCATGCCCAGAGCCCTCATCAGTAGTACTACAGGTATTGCGGTCGTACCAGCGCTTGGAATTTTTACCATCAGCATTCCATCTCTTCTCTTCTCGACGTTGATTGGCTTTCTTACACCGTCCTTCTGCGAGAATATCTTTGCTACTTCGGTCTCATGAGCGTACTTCTTGTTCTTCTCAACGGTGACTCTGTTCGGTGCTAGATCCTCCATGGAAATTAGGACTCTCTCAGTACCATTGATTATGAAGTAGCCTCCTGGATCTAGGGGGTCCTCGCCGGCCTTCCTCAGAAGTTTCTTCAGAGTATCGGCATCCTCGGGTATTGTTGTCGGGGACAGTTTTCTGGACTTCTCCTGAGTACCTGCAATGTGATCGGGATGAAGGTTGCATCTGGCGGATCGAACCATGATTGGCAGGTTTCCGATATGCACGCCTTCCTCCTCGATGAACCCTAGGTCAGCACCGTCAGTCGTTGGAAGGTCATCCCTGTAAATCTTGAAGTCCATGTATATGGGGGAGAAGTAGGTTAGCTTCCTGAGTCTGCATTCTAGCGGGGTGGCTGGATGCTCCGCACCATTAGCCTCGCGGACTGTGGGTGCTCCGAGCCTAATGCCCTTCATCCTGATGTAAATTTCCTTGTCGAGGACGTCGAGCTTGATCATTCCACCTCCATCTTCACCCCCGGGGACCTCCGCAAGAGGGTCATCACTGCCTATCCTTATCCCCCTGACTATTTTCTCCATTCTACTGGTCCTGCCATCGCCAGGGACACAGTCGTTGTACGATGCCAATTGGTGGTTCACCATGCTTCTATGCGCGAAATAACTCTCTACTATCTCCTTCATTCATTCCACCTCAGTTGCTCTCCACGATTAGTCGATAAGCAGTACTAGCGCCTGCCGACCTACTGTATCTTACTACCTTCACGACCCTGTTCCTGAGCCAACCTGCAGGATAGTCGTCTTCCCTTGTACCCTCTTCGATCTCGTTCCGCCTCTTTTCTTCCTCGATTTCCTTTATCGCCTGGACGGCTGGATCCGTGATGAGTATCTTTGGAAGTAGTTCCTTGGCTAGACGGGTGTTTCCGAGACCATCACTCTCTAGCATCCCCCAAGGTGAAAGTATCTTCTCCTCATCCTCTTCGTGAACTAGTTGGTGGTGGGGGACTAAGTGGTGATTTAGTACGTTGAATCTGTTTTCCCCCAAAGGGATGTCCTCATCCAGAAGGGCGCTCCTGGAAATCGTAACCCTCCCGGTCCTGCTCCTTCTCCTGGATGCAGCCTGCTCCCTGATAATGCCCATTATGTTGTCAATCTCGGGGGAGCCAGTCTCCAAATCTGTCTTCTTGGCGACTTCTTCAACTGTCATCCTCTTGATGGCATCCATGTTTGCATCATCAGCGAGTTTGTGAGCGTGCTCTTCAGAGACGCCCAATTCTATTAGTCTCTTTTTTGTTGAGCTTTTTACTGCCACGCGCGTCTCCCCCTGTCCAGCAAAATCAGGGGCCAGTGCTACGTTCAGGAGAGGGCCCGGGGGGATTCGAACCCCCGGCCACCGGGTTAAAAGCCCGGTGCTCTACCTGACTAAG
>MDSV01073228.1_pt1 | contig 13275 bp, 10 predicted proteins | sample 810851 | NCBI WGS metagenome assembly MDSV01 (sample SAMN05326640, study PRJNA326480) | marine metagenome | isolation source: seawater | place: Atlantic Ocean: North East | collected 2012 | reverse complement strand
TTTTTTACTAATATGTTCTTGTAAAGCATCTGTGTATGTGCTTTTTAATTTTGAAACTTGCCTCCATTCTAATACTAAATTTGGAAATTTATGTCCTGTTAAAGCTAGGTCTTCTAAAATTTTTGCATTAGTAGCTAAACTGCCTTTTTTTGTCTTTTTAAGCTTTGCAATCTTTAAATCATTATAAATAATTTCACCCAATTGTTTTGGAGAACCGATATTAAATTTTTTACCTGAAACTCTGTAAATATCTTTTTCAATTTTAATCAAACGGGCCTCAAATTTTTTTGATAATTTCTTGAGATATGAATCATCCACCCTAATACCATTAGTTTCTAATTTGGATAATATTTTTACCATTGGCTTTTCGAATATTTCGTATGTTCTTTCTAATTTTTCTACTATCATTCTCTCTGACAAAATCTCATACAATCTCAGTGTAACATCTGCGTCTTCTCCCGCATACTCAGTGGCTGTTTTGACGTCAACTTCTGAAAAATTCAATTGTTTTTTTCCACTTCCAACTACATCTTTATAGGCAATGGTTTTATGTCCAAGATGTAATTCTGCAAGAACATTCATGTTATGTCGATTATTTCCCGCATCTAAAGTGTAGGATAATAACATTGTGTCATCAATAGGATTTAGCGTAATTCCATTATTCTTAAATATTATAAAATCATATTTTATATTTTGACCAACTTTTTTAATGCTAGGATCTTCTAAAATTATTTTTAGTTTTTTTAAAACTAATTCTTTTTTTAAACTTTTCGTATTTTTATGCCCAAGTGGAATATAAAAAGCTATATTGGCTGCATAACTAATTGAGATACCAACTAGACTAGCTTCCTGAGGATTTAATGAAGTAGTTTCAGTATCAACGGCAATTATTGATTTTTTATTTAATTCTTCTATCAATCTATCTAAATCTTTTTCTTCTAAAATACTTTTGTACAATTTTGTGTTAATTTTAGTTGTTTTTTTAGAAGAAGATTGATTCTTAAAATCAAGGTGATCTGGGTCTCCATAGAAACTAATAGCTTGGCTTAACAATCTGTTAAATTCCATCTCTCTTAAAAATTCATAGAGTTTATCTTTGTTTATATCTTTAATAAGAAATTCATTTGGGTCATTCTTTACAGGGACATCGTTTTTTAAAGTAACAAGTTTTTTACTAAGTATGGCTTTATCTTTATTAGACTGAAGAGTTTCCCTTCTTTTATTTTGAGTAATTTCTGATGTCTTGTTCAACAAATTTTCTAAATTTTTATATTTATTTATTAATTCAGCGGCAGTTTTTATTCCAATTCCTGGTACACCTGGAACATTATCAGAGCTATCACCTGCTAAAGACTGTACATCGATAACTTGATTAGGTTTTACTCCAAATTTTTCTAATACTTCTTTTTCACCAATTACTCTACTTTTCATTGGATCAAAAAGTCTGATTTTTTTTGAAACTAATTGCATTAAATCTTTGTCTGAAGATATTACAGTTACTTTAGCACCAGCTTCAGTAATTTTTTTTGCGTAAGTTGCTATTAAATCATCCGCCTCATAATTTAAAAGCTCAATAGATGGTAAATTGAATGCCTCCACTGATTTTCTAATATATTCGAATTGGGGAGCTAAATCGTCTGGCGCCTCGGCTCTGTTAGCTTTATATTCTTTATAAATCTCATTTCTAAAATTTTTTCTTGCAGAGTCAAAAATAACAGCAAAATGAGTTGGTTTATGAATAGAGTCGTCTGATCTTGAATCTTCTAATAGTTTAAAAAGCATTGAACAAAAACCGCTTACTGCGCCCGTTGGCAATCCATCTTTTTTTCTGGATAAGGGTGGTAATGCATAATAGGCTCTAAAAATATACCCTGAACCATCTACGAGATAATAATGATCTGTTTTTTTTATTGAACTCATATATATATATTACATTAAATTTTGATCTATATTTAATGAAACTATGAGTAAATCTGCTTTAACTGTTGAAAATCTTACAAAAGTTTACTCAAATTCTAAAAGGCAAAAACAAAACGCAGCTCTTAACAATTTAAATTTTAGTGTTAAACAAGGAGAAGTATTCGGATTGTTAGGCCCCAACGGAGCAGGAAAAACTACATTCATTAATATCTTAGGAGGAACCGTTTCTAAAAGTAGCGGATATATAAATGTATGGGGTTTTGATATAGAAAAAAATCCAAGGCAGGTAAAAGCTTCTATTGGAATTGTTCCACAAGAAATAAATTTAGACGCTTTTTTTAGTCCTAAAAAATTACTTGAATTACAAGCAGGACTCTATGGCGTTACGAAAAAAGACAGAATTACAGATTTAATTTTGGAAATGGTAGCTTTGCAGAATAAAGCAGATGCATATTCAAGAAGTTTGTCAGGAGGTATGAAACGAAGATTGCTAATTGCTAAAGCTATGGTTCATCAACCTCCAATTTTAATTCTTGATGAGCCTACTGCAGGAGTAGATGTTGAATTAAGAAATAATCTTTGGAAAAATGTCAAAGAATTAAACAAAGACGGGGTTACAATTATTTTAACAACACATTATCTTTTCGAAGCCCAAGAAATGTGTGATCGCATAGCAATCTTAAATAATGGTAATTTAGTTGCATTGGATACTACTCAAAAACTTTTAGAAAGAGTTCAAAAAAAGATAATAAATTTAAAGGTAAAAGATATAGATCAGAGTAAAGAACTTCAAATGAAAGGAATTGAATTTAAAATTAATTCAAATGACTCGCTTTCCATAACTTATGAAAAAAACTCATTAAATTTTGAAGAAATAATTAAATACCTAGGTAAAAATAATATAAAAATACTAGATATTGTTACTGAAGAAGGTGATTTAGAAGATGTTTTTGTACAACTCACAAATAAGTAGATTTAATTATAAAAAAAGATATTAATATAGTATGGAAATTGTAAAAAATCTTACTTTATTGAGATTATTTAAATATATACTTGCCGTTCTTCTTGGAACAATAATTTTAGCTATTTCATCGAAAATAAAAATTCCGTTTTATCCAGTGCCGATGACAATGCAAACATTTGTTGTACTACTTATAGGTATTGGATATGGTTGGAAACTAGGGCTTGCAACCATTTCATTATATTTATTTGAAGGAATGATAGGATTGCCAGTTTTTTCAGGCACACCTGAAAAAGGTATTGGGTTGGTTTATTTCACAGGTCCAACTATGGGTTACTTAATAGGTTTTTTGGTGACTGTTTTTATTGCAGGGAAATTTAATTATAATAATTTGATAAGTTCATTCCTTAAATTAACTTTTGCTACAAGTTTTATATATATTTTAGGAGTATTATGGCTTGGTATATTCATAGGTTGGGACAAACCAATTTTTGAATTAGGTGTATTTCCTTTTTTGTTAGCTGAGCTGCTTAAAGTTTCTTTAGCAACACTTGTTGTTAATAAAATTAATAGGATTAAAAAAATATTTTAGTTTATCTAGGAGATCTCTTAGATAATATTCGTTGTAAGGTTCTTCTATGCATTTTCAGTCTTCTTGCTGTCTCTGAAACATTTCTATTACAAAGTTCGAAAACCCTGTGTATATGTTCCCATTTTACTCTGTCAGCTGACATAGGATTTTCAGGTGGTTTTGCCTTAGACTCAGGAGCAGCCAACAATGCGGCCTCAACATCGTCTGCATCTACAGGCTTAGCTATGTAATCTATTGCACCAGCTTTTACAGCTGCTACTGCCGTAGGTAAATTCCCGTATCCCGTTAACATTACTATTCTGCAATCTTTTTTGACTTTAGAGAGTTGCTTAACGACATCTAGCCCATTTCCATCGTCTAGTCTTAAATCAACTAAAGCGAAAGCAGGAGGCTTTTTTGCTACTATTTGAAGACCTTCTGATACGTTTTTAGCCTCTTTTACGATAAATCCCTTCTTTTCCATAGCTCTAGAGAGCCTTCCTCTTAATGGATCGTCATCATCAAGAATTAGGAGCGACTTATCCGAAAAATCGGCCAAGTTTAGTTGGTCTGGGTAATTTTTTTGTGCCCTCATGTAACCTTATATGGGTTCAAAAAAGAATATTTCAACAGCAAAAAAATCTTTTTTTTCTTTACATAAAGGTAAAAAAACCTTAAACGCGAATAAATAAGGTTTTTTTTATCAAAATTTTTTAAAAACCTTCTGTGTAAACTAAAGAGGACACATGAAATGCGAAAATTTAAAAACGTTAACGACCTAGTTAATGAACTAAAACCTGATTACCCCGTATATTGCGTACGGCCAGAATCTATAAAAAAGTCCACAAAATTTTTTAAAGATAATTTCCCAGGAAAAGTGCTTTATGCTGTTAAAACAAATCCGAATGAAAAAGTGATTAAACAAATTATTGTAAATGGAATTACAGATTTTGATGTAGCTTCTCTAAATGAGATTAAATTAATAAAAAAAATTAAGCCAGAAGCTAATTTGTATTTTATGCATACTGTTAAGAGCAAAGAAAGTATTTCTTCAGCTTATTTCAATTATGGTGTTAAAAACTTTGCACTTGATAACAAAGATGAGCTTAGAAAAATTCTAGAGTCTACAAATCAAGCTAAAGATTTAAACCTGTATGTAAGAATAGCTATCTCAAATGAGCATGCAGAAATTGACTTATCAAGAAAATTTGGAGCTTCACCTTCAGAGGCTCTGGGTCTTGTAAGGCTTTGTAGAGAATACTCAAACAAACTTGGTATAAGTTTTCATGTTGGTTCTCAATGTATGCATAAAATTTCTTACTCTCAAGGAATACAGGAAATTGGAAATATTATAAAAAAAACTAAAATTATTCCAGATGTGATAAATATTGGAGGAGGTTTCCCATCCATTTACCCAGATTTAAACCCTGAACCAATTAGTAATTATTTAGATGAAATAAAGAGGTCAATAAAAAAATTAAATTTCCAAAAATCGCCAGAAATAATCTGTGAACCAGGAAGGGCAATTGTTGCCGAGAGCGGGTCAACAATAGTGAAAGTTGTATTAAGGAAAAAACAAAATCTTTATATAAACGATGGTACTTACGGCTCTCTGTTTGATGCTGGTGTTCCAAATTTTGTTTTGCCAACTAAAATGATTACAAATGGTAGAGTTCTTTCTAGAAAGTTAACTTCGTTTAGTTTCTTTGGTCCAACTTGTGATAGTTTAGACTACATGAAGGGTCCTTTTTTATTGCCAAACAATATTAAAGAAGGAGATTATATAGAACTCGGTCAATTAGGAGCTTACGGATTAACTTTTAGAACAAAGTTCAATGGTTTTTACTCAAATGAAATATTTGAATTGGGTGATAAACCAATAATGTCTTTATACGAGGATGCAAATAAAGTTGATTACTTAGTTGCATAATGGGGAAAAAAAATGGTCCTAATATTGGACACAATAAAAAATCTTTACTTAAAAATCCTATAGAACATATAGATATTACATCTTTTGATGCTAGGAAAATAATAGATGATATGGGTAAAATGTCATTTACTTCTAGAGATACTTCAAACGCTGCCAAAATTTTTAATGAAATGTTATCCGATAATAACTGTGCGATTTTTTTGACTATTGCAGGCTCAACATCGGCAGGAGGATGTATGAAAATTTATTCAGATTTGGTAAAATATAACATGGTAGACGCAGTGGTAGCTACTGGAGCTTCAATAATAGACATGGATTTTTTTGAGGCCCTGGGTTTTAACCATTATCGAGGATCTCAATTTCAAGACGATACTGAACTAAGAAAGAACTATATTGATAGAATTTACGATACTTATATCGATGAGGAAGAACTTCAAGCTTGCGATAAGGCTATTTGTGATATTGCTAATTCATTAGAGCCTAAAACTTATACATCGAGAGAGTTTATAAAAGAACTAGGTAAATTTTTAAAAGCCAAGGCTAAAAAAAAGGGGTCTTTGATAGAAACTGCTTACGAAAATAATGTTCCGATTTTTTGCCCAGCATTTACGGATAGCTCAGCAGGTTTCGGTTTAGTAATGCATCAAGAGCAAAATCCAAAAAAACATATTACCATAGACTCGATCAGAGAGTTTAGGGAACTTACTGAAATAAAACTAAAGTCTAAACAATCAGGTCTTATGATGATAGGCGGAGGAGTTCCTAAAAATTTTGTTCAAGACACAGTCGTATGTGCCGAACTTTTAGGGAAAAAAGTTGACATGCATAAATACGCAGTTCAAATTACAGTTGCAGATACCAGAGACGGAGCTTGTAGCAGCTCAACTTTGAAAGAAGCTAGTTCTTGGGGAAAAGTAGATGTCACTAAAGAACAAATGGTTTTTGCTGAAGCAACAAGCGTTCTTCCGCTAATTGCAAGCGATGCATACCATAGAAATAATTGGAAAAATAGAACTAAAAGAAATTTTCAAAAAATATTCAAATAATCAACCATTATGATTAAAACAAGACTAGCATTAATACAGATGAAAATGTCATCTGAAAAAAAGAAAAATATATCTAACGCTATATCAAAAATTTATAAAGCTAAAAAAAAAGGTGCAAATATAATCTGTTTGCCAGAACTTTTTTTAACAAACTATTTTTGTCAAATAGAAAGGCATTCTCATTTTAATTTGTCAGAAAAAATTCCTGGACCAACAACAAATACTTTTTCAATTATTGCTAAAAAGTTAAAAGTAATATTAATCTTATCAATATTTGAAAAAAGAGTATCTGGTATTTATCATAATACTTGCGTTGTAATTGATGAGTACGGAAAAATTAAAGGTAAGTATAGAAAAATGCATATACCAGATGACCCTCAATATTATGAAAAATTTTATTTTACTCCAGGAGATCTTGGATTCAAGTCATTTAAAACCTCTAAAGGAAACTTAGGAACCTTAATTTGTTGGGACCAATGGTTTCCTGAGGCAGCTAGATTAACGGCTTTAAAAGGAGCTGAAATACTTTTTTACCCTACTGCTATTGGTTGGCATCCAAAAGAGAAAAAAAAATTTGGAAAGTCACAGCTTGAGTCGTGGTTGGCTGTACAAAGATCGCATGCTATTGCTAATGGAGTTTACGTTGCTGCTATTAATAGAGTAGGTGTTGAAAAGCAAGGATCAAAAAAGTTAGAATTTTGGGGAAATAGTGTAATCTTCGATCCAAGTGGAAATATTGTCAAGAAAGCAAATTTATCTGAGCAGATAATTATTTGTGACATTGATTTTAAAAGAATAGAAACAACAAGAAGACACTGGCCTTTTTTTAGAGATAGAAGAATAGACTTTTATAAAGGTATATTGAAAAATCCTAAAGATGGTTAAATTTTTGAAAGACCTAACCTATAAAATGCCTGCAGAATGGGAGAAACAAAAATCAACCTGGATAGCTTGGCCACATAACAAAACTGATTGGCCTAATAAATTTAGGTTTATACCCGATGTATTCGGAAAAATTATTTCTAAAATTTCGAAATTTCAGAAAATCAACATTCTGATAGAAAATAAAGAAAAGAAAGAAAAAATAATTCTATTTTTACGTAACTATGAAATTAATTTTAGAAATGTTAGTTTTAGTGTATGTAAAACTGATAGGGTGTGGGTAAGAGACTCTTTTCCAATTTTTGTTAAAAATAAAGTTAACAAAAAGATTTTATTGAATTGGAAATTCAATGCATGGGCAAAATATAAAAATTTTAAATATGATAACGGTATATGTCAAAAAATCAAAAAAAAGTTAAATCTTAAAGATGTAAAACCAACCATAAAGAATAAAAGAATTGTTTTAGAGGGTGGTTCTATAGATGTAAATGGGAAAGGAACTCTTCTTACGACTCTTGAGTGTCTACATAGTAAAGTACAAGAAAGGAACCCTGGCTTTAAAAGAAAGGATTACGAAAATATATTTAAGAAATTTTTGGGAGTTGGTAATGTTATTTGGCTCAATAAAGGAATTGCAGGAGATGACACGCATGGTCATGTAGATGATATAGCTAGATTTGTGGACGAAAAAAAAATCTTTATTGCTTCTGAAAATAATAAACGAGATATTAATCACAAACCACTTAAAGAAAATTATCAAATAGTAAATAAATTTAACAAAAAAAATAAGTTTAAGATTATTAAAATTCCTATGCCCAGTGCTAAGTTTATTCAGGGAGTAAGGGTGCCAGCGAGTTATTTAAATTTTTATATTGCTAACAAATTAGTTCTGGTTCCTACTTTTAAAGATCGTAAAGATAAAAATGTTATTAAAATCTTTAAAAAACATTTTAAGAATAGAAACGTTGTTCCAATAGACTGTTCCAAATTAATTTGGGGTTTTGGAGCTGTTCATTGTATGACACAGCAAGAACCTATTTAGCAATGTCTTTTAAATTCCAAGAAACTTGAACGCTAGCCCCAAACTTACTGTTATTCGAAAAAATAATTTTTGCTCCTTTTCTCTCTAAAAGAGTTTTGCCTAAAAAAGTTCCTAAACCTGTTCCAACTTGGTCTGTTAGTTCTTGAGATTTAGATTGAATGTAAGGCTCACCCAATATATCTATAATATCTTCAGCAAAACCAGGTCCGTCATCTTGTATTTTAATTTCAACTATTTTGGAATCAATATTTAAAATTATATCAACTTTACTTTTTGAAAATTTTACTGCATTCCCAATAAAATTTCTTAGGCCATAAATAATTTCAGGATTTCTCTCAATATTTATATTATTATTATCAGAAATTAATGAGATTTTTTTAGAAGAAGTTTCTCTAAAGCTATTAATAATCTCTTCAATCAAATCATCAATTTTCACCGTACTTAAAAAATCATCATCGATAATTTGTTTTCTTGATATTTTTTTAAGAATTTCGCCACATCTTTTGGACTGACTAATTAATAAGTCAATATCTTTTGATAATTCTTTATTATTAATTAATTCTTTTTTTAGTTCTTTTGAAACTATACTAATAGTTGCTAGTGGGGTACCTAGAGAGTGAGCTGCTGCTGCTGCTTGACCTCCTAGAGACTCCAATTCATATTCTTTAGCTAAAACTTGTTGTAATTTATTTACAGCTTCTGTTCTTCTTTTGCTTGCACCTGAAAATCTAATTCCAAAATAACTTATAAACACTAAGCCAACAATTATAGCTAAAAAATATCCAGTCAAATATAATTTAGGAAAAGTATTATTATCATCATGTATTCCCGGCAACGGAAAATGAAAAATAGTTAATAAAAATAAAAATAAAACAGTTAATAAACCTAAAATGATAGTTGTACCCATACTTAAAAAAGTCGATGAAACTATTGTTGGGATTATCATTAAAATTGAAAAAGGATTTGATATACCTCCAGTTAAATATAGTAATAATGAAAGTTGAATTAAATCGTAGAAAAGAAAAAATGCTGCGTTAAAATCTTTTAATTGAATGCTCTTAATCTTGAATTGTAGAAACAAATTTGTTACTAAACCTAAAAAAAGTATAGTAAGACAAAAGATAATTGGAAATTCTAGTTGCAAGAAAAAATAAACTATAATTAAAGCTATAAATTGCCCAATTATTGCAATCCATCTTAAAAAAACGAAGGTTTTCCTGTCTAAATTGAGGTTTTCTCCTAATCTAAAGAGAGTAGAAAAATCCATTTAAAATCTAAATATCAAGATTGGCAACGTCTAAAGCGTTACTAGTTATAAAATCTTTTCTAGGGGCAACTTCATCTCCCATTAAAATTTGAAACATTTTTTGGTCCTCTTTTGATTTTTCTTTTGTACCTTTAGTATACTGAATTCTCAACATCGTTCGATTGTCTGGGTCTAAAGTTGTTTCCCATAACTCGTTTGGATTCATTTCACCTAAACCTTTAAACCTTTGTATAGATAATTTTTCTCTTTGAGATTGTATAAAAATTTTATATTCTTGTGTTCCTTTTTTAATTTTTTTATCAATCTTATCTGACGCTTTAACAATGTATTCTTCTAATGCCTTTTCATCTTTGATATAAACGCTTTTATTAGCTTTAGTTACTTTGAATAATGGTGGTTGAGCTAAATATATATGACCATTTTCAATAAGTTGATTAAAAGGATAATTGTTAAAAAAGGTTAGCAAAAGAGTTCTAATATGAGAGCCGTCAACATCAGCATCTGTCATTATTATAATTTTATCGTATCTTAAATTATCAATTTTAAAATCTTTAGATCCAGTGCCTAAAGCATTTATTAAAGTTACTATTTCACTTGAAGACATCATTTTTGACAATGCCCTCGTTGCTTCATCAGAACCATTAGATTTTGAATTTACAAAAGTATTTAAAATTTTTCCTCTCAGAGGCAAAACAGCTTGGTATTCTCTCACTCTGCCTTGTTTTGCAGATCCTCCTGCAGAGTCTCCTTCAACTATAAAAAGCTCAGTACCTTCCCTTTTCTGAATCTGACAGTCTGCTAACTTACCGGGTAGGCCAGTGAGTTCAAATGTGCCTTTTCTCCGAACGCTATCTCTAGCCTTTCTGGCAACATCCCTCGCAACAGCAGCTTGAGTAATTTTTTCCAAAATTACTTTTGATATAGACGGATTTTGATCAAACCATGTAGAGACTTTATCATTAATTATAGTTTCAACTATCGGCCTTATTTCAGACGAAACAAGTTTATCTTTTGTTTGAGAAGAAAATTTAGGATCAGCCATTTTAATAGAAAGCACTGCTGTAAGACCTTCCTTAATATCTTCGCCTGATAGATTAATTTTATTTTTTTTGCTATTTTTTTCGTTCCAATGTCTGTTGATTACTCTTGTTAAAGCACTTCTAAATCCAAGTAAGTGAGTCCCGCCATCCTTTTGAGCTATATTATTTGTAAAAGGAAGAACTTCCTCAGAATATCCTGCATTCCACTCTAGTGAACATTCTACTATTACATCGTTTTTAGTACCCGTAATATAAACTGGTTTTTTAAAGACTTCTTTCTCATTTTTATTGATTAAAATTGGCTTTTTTTTATTGATATACCTCACAAATTCAAGGATTCCACCATCGTATTTATGTACAAATTCGCTTTCCTTTTTGGAGGCTTTGTCGATTAAGGTTATAGATACACCTTTATTTAAAAAGGCTAGTTCTCTTACTCTCTTTTCTAGAATTGATGCACTAAATTTTGTTGAAGAAAAAATATTTTTTGAAGGAACAAAATTTATCTTGGTTCCCTTTTTTTTTGTTTTTCCATTTAATTTTAATTTCTTTGAAGTATTTCCGTTTTCAAAAATCATCGAATATTCTTTACCTTCTCTGTAAATACTTAACTCTAGTTTTTCTGAGAGAGCGTTAACTACTGAAACTCCAACTCCGTGTAAACCACCAGAAACCTTGTAAGAGTCGTGGTCAAATTTTCCTCCAGCGTGTAATTGAGTCATAATCACCTCGGCTGCAGGCATTTTTTCTGATTTATGCATATCTACCGGAATACCTCTTCCATCATCTTCTACTGTAATAGAGTTATCTTTATTCATTGTGATAGTAATATTTTTACAGTATCCAGCTAAAGCTTCATCTATAGCATTATCTACTACCTCAAAAACCATATGATGCAATCCTGTTCCATCATCAGTATCGCCAATATACATTCCTGGTCTTTTTCTTACAGCATCAAGACCCTTAAGAACTTTTATAGAGTCCGCACCATAGTTTTCTTTAGGATTTGAATTTAAATTTTTAGACATTATTATTATGTTAGATATTTGAGTATACCATTTTTTTAATGAATATAAAACTACTGTCAAAAAATTGAGCCCAGAATGATCTAATATCAATGCTTTTAGCTTAAAAAATAAATAACTTTGCTAATTCGTCGTAATTTAGATTTTCATAGGCATAATAACATAGTAACTGTTTTTATCAGTTACATCTTCAATTAAAACTGGTGACACAGAGTCTTTAAAGTTCATTTTAATATTTTTATCTTCTATTTCAGAGGCAATATCTATTAAATATTTTGAGTTGAAACTAATATTTAGATCGTCTGAGTTAAAACTTCCTTTAATTACTTCATTACCCTCACCAGAATTAGCGCTATTAACAGAAAGCTGGATATTGTCTTTATTAATAGAAAGTTTAACCCCTTCTTTGCCGTCAAGAGAAACACTTGTAACTCTTTCTATAGAATTAATGAACTCTTTAGATAAGACTACCAACGTTTTTTTATTGTCAGTAGGAACAACCTTTCTATAATCTGGAAATTTACCATCAATTACTTTAGAAATTAGTTTTATCTTACCTAATTTAAACATTATTTTATTTTCACTTATCTGCATCAAAAGTTTTTCATCTATGTCAGTTAGTAAAGAACAAAGTTGAAAAGCTGCTTTTCTAGGAAGTATTAAAGATGAAAAATTGTCAGCATTATTAATTTCTATACTGCTAGAGGAAAGTCGATGACTATCTGTAGCAACCCCAGTCAAAAAATTTCTTCCATGAGCTTCAGTAAGGTGTAAAAAAATCCCATTTAAATAATGCCGAGTGTCATCGTTTGATATTGCAATTTTAGTTTTATTCAAAACTTTCAAAAAATTTTTGTTATTTAATTCCATTTCTTGACCTTCAAATTCATCACTAAAAGTAGGAAAATTATCGGATGGTAAGCAAAGTAAGTTAAAATCTGAACTTTCACTTTTAAGGCTCAATTTGTTCTCAGATATTAACTCAAAATTAAGATCTGAGTTTGAAGAAATTTTTCTTAAAATATCAAATAAAACCGAAGCAGACGTTGTAGTATTTCCATCTTTCAAAATTTTTACATCACTTATCTCATCTTGAAAAATAATATCTAGATCAGTAGCGACTATAGAGAGTTTATTATTTTGAAGCTGCAACAAAACATTTGATAGTATCGGTAAAGTATTTTTTTTCTCTACAATCCCTTGAACAAAATTTAAAGACTTTAATAAAACATCTCTTTTTACTGAAAATTGCATTATTCTTACTGCTCTATTAATAAGCTTTTAATTTGGTTTATATTTTTTTTCATCTCATCGTCTTGCTCTGATAATCGCGAAATAGTCTTTACTGCATGAATTACAGTTGTGTGATCACGATTCGCAAATCTTCTTCCAATCTCAGGTAATGATCTTGTTGTTAATTTTTTTGCTAAATACATTGCGATTTGTCTAGGTCTTGCCACTGAACGTGATCTTCTTGGAGAGTGCATGTCAGTAATTCTAATATTATAATGTTCAGCAACTTTTTTTTGAATTTCTTCAATTGTAATTTTTTTATTTGAAGATTTAAGTAAATCTTGGAGAACCACCTGAG
>MDSV01229450.1_pt1 | contig 13276 bp, 8 predicted proteins | sample 810851 | NCBI WGS metagenome assembly MDSV01 (sample SAMN05326640, study PRJNA326480) | marine metagenome | isolation source: seawater | place: Atlantic Ocean: North East | collected 2012 | reverse complement strand
TCGCGATTAATAATGATCTCGTCACTCATGATAATTTTTTCGTTTTGTTATTAATACCAATTCGCTCGTGATAGTACGGCATTCGTTGTCGGATATTAGCGCACGACTTAAAAGAAGCACGTGAACGTTACAAGCTATTGTGGGGTAAACCGCTAATGTGTGCAATCTTTGAAAACCATTGCGGTATGTTTGTTTGGCTATTTAACGTCCCAAGCGTTTGTTTTGTTATTCTTCAAAGACAGTGGTTAAATAGAGCAGATTGAATACTAGCGTTTATTATTCAGTTGCGATTAAAACAGTAGACCTTACCTAAACAATAAAAAGTACAGATATATATGGCTATCTTTCGCGTATTCTTTTTTCTATTTTGTCTTTTAGGCAGCTGCCTGGGGTCGAATGCCCAGGCTCAGCATGTCGAACAGCTTTTCGACGAGAAGAGTACGCAAGATTTATCCGATTCTTTATTTTATCTATTTGAAACCGATTACCAACTGACCATCAGTGATGTATCAAGAAGGCGAAATGACTTTCTAATGCATCCTCATCACAATCCGAATTTCGGTTTTCGCAATAACGGCATGTGGCTGCTAACCAGTGTCGCTAATGTTTCAAATGAGACGAATTGGGTCTTTTCGATAAACTTTAGCCAGCTTGATAACGTCGATTTTTACTTGGTGCAAGACGGCAAGGTATTGGCTCAGAGTCATCAAGGTAAAGCACAAAAAGAGCAAAGGTTTCGCGTACCCACTTTTCGCGTAGAATTGCTAGATAGCAAGCCTGCTGACCTCTACATACGCATAGAAAGCCAGTCATCCAGTCTCATCGCCCCGCTTCGCATTCAAGCTGAACCAGTTCACAACCTCGCCTATCAAGTCGATAGTCTGTTGTGGGGCCTCTTTTACGGTGGTTTACTAATTCTCGCTATTTATAATTTAGTGCTGTTTTTCGGCGTGAGAGAAAAAAGTCTTCTCGCCTATGTGGGCTATATTTTTGCGGTCATCTTATGGCAATTTGTATGGGGCGGTCATACGCAATTATTGTTTAGCGAGGGTATACCCTCATGGATAGTGGGTCACTCAGAGCTTATTTTTGTGATTATTGGTCTTAGCTCGGGCCTCTTTACTATCATGTTTTTAGAGACCAGGAAAAACTCGCCTACCGCCCACCCTGTGATAAAACTACTCATGATTGGCCAGGGGTTAACTGGCCTTATCTGTTTTGCTGATGTCTTGCCATCAATGTGGAAGAACAACCTGGTTTATGGGCTGGGGCTAGTTGCAATATTAAGTTATATTTACGCGGGTTTCGAAGCTTTCATCAACAAGTTTAAGCCCGCGCGCTACTTTATTTTTGCATGGGGCATGCTGGCTAGCGGCGCAATAATCGGCATGCTTAGCTTGGTTGGTATATTGCCAACCAATGATTTCACCACATACTGTTTCCAGGTAGGCGTCTTTCTTGAAGCTGGGTTGTTCTCGTTTGCGCTTATGGAGAAAAGCAGAAGACAGCTTGAAAGCGAAGTAGAACAAGCGACAAATGATTTGCGCAACAACGTTGAACTGATTGAAGAGCAAAACGCGCGATTAGATATCGCCAGAAAAGACGCCATTAAAGCAAGTAACGTGAAATCACAGTTTCTTGCAAACATGAGTCATGAAATTCGTACTCCACTTAACGCCATTTTAGGTTTTAGCCGCGAACTAGACAACGCTTCACTGCCAAGCGATCAGCAGGAGCAAGTAAGAATTGTTAATACTGCCGCTGACAACCTGCTAACCATTGTTAACGACATACTGGATTTTTCAAAGATTGAAGCGGGTAAGCTACAAATAAATAACCAGCCCTTTTCGCCCAACAAACTGCTAGAAGAAATGGTCACCATAATGGCTAAATCTTCCCATAGTAAACGCATTGAATTCGTTTTCGATTTAAATCCCTTGCCTGAAAAGTTAATCGGCGACGTGTTTCGCATAAAGCAAGTGCTGAACAATCTTCTTAGCAATGCTTTAAAATTTACATCTAGCGGCACCATCACACTTGCAGTGAGCGGGCGCTCCCTATCCCACGGTATTCATGAGGTGAATATAACGGTAGAAGATACGGGAATTGGTATCAGCCGACATGACAGGAAAAAATTGTTTAACGCGTTTTCTCAGGTAGATGATGCTCTCAATCGCAACTATCAAGGGACAGGATTGGGGCTCGTCATTAGCCGTGAATTGGTGCGATTAATGAACGGCGACTTATCGCTTAAAAGTGTCGTAGGCCAAGGCTCGACCTTTAACGTGTCGTTGAGGATGAACCAGTTAAGCCAAAAGTTTTCACTTTCACCTTCAGAAGAGTGGGCGGGCAAGAGCGTAGTCATTTTCGACCCGGTTCCAACAACCCGCCGTTCAAGCGCAAAAATTATGGCAACACTTGGCGCGGCCGTTACATCTGTTGAATCCTTAGCGTACCTTTCTACACTTACAGAACAGGTTGATTTCTTTATGGCGACTGTACCTGTGAGTAAAATGGCGGATCGAGACACGTTTCTTAGCCAATTTGTACAGTTTCCTGCCAAAAAACGTATTCTCTGGTATTCAGGCCCAGAACCATTTGCCCAATATCCAAGCTTATCTCAGCACTTCCATTCTCAAATACGTATGCCGATGACACTCACCAAGCTCGACAGCTTAGTGCACAACCAAATGAAGCCGGTGAAAAATGCAATACATGAGAAAATAGCAAGCCTGCCAAAAATCAAAGTTTTAGCGGTAGATGATATGGAAATGAACCTTAAGCTATTACATACCTGGCTTGATCAATCTCCGGTCAATTTGGTCACCACTATTAGCGGTCAGGATGCCGTTAATCAATGTCAAACCCAAGAGTTTGACCTAATCCTGATGGACGTGCAGATGCCGGGTATGGACGGCTTACAAGCGACCCGAGAAATCCGTAAATCACCATTGAACATGGGCACACCAATTGTGGCGGTTACCGCTCACGCTTTTAAAGAAGAACAGGAGCGACTTCTCGCGTCAGGAATGGACGACTACCTGCCTAAACCCATAGAAGTTGAACAACTTATTAATTTAGTTAAGTCGTGGTGTATTAATATCGAGCCAGGAGAGATTGCGCTCCCGTCTATTGATTGGCAGCTTGCACTGAAACGGGCTAATCAAAATCAAGATACGGCAGAAGAAATGCTTCAAAGTTTCGTTGACTTGCTGCCAGAAACGATTGAGCTTCTCACTACACTTTGGGAACTAAAAGATTATAACGAACTCAAATCTGAGGTGCATAAGCTGCATGGCGCATGTTGTTACACTGGCCTACCGAGATTTCAGCATTTGGCCAACGAGACAGAAAGCGCCCTTAAATTAGGTCAACACGAGTTAGTTAAAGAGCACTTACCCGCGCTTATCGAAGAAGCGAAGAAAGTGGTAAGAGAGAGTGAGCATAAGAAATAACTACTCACTGAGCCTCGTCTATTTGTCGTGCTCGTTGGCATTGCGCGATAAGAGCAGCAAACTCACTGGCGTCACGATCTAACTCTGAACTCGCTATAAAAATGTCATAGCCAAGTCGTTTCCTCAGCTCTACCATACGGTGAGCTAACATTGCTTTAATGCCTTTTATGACGGTGCCATCTTCCATCACATATTGCTTGTCGTCGAACATTGATTGCTCATAACAGCTCCCTGATGCGCAATTCCCATCTGTGTTTTGCATCAGAAGCGGACGCTGTTCCATCAATAGATGTGTGGCAAGTCGTGGCGAAATAGTGTGTAGAAAGTCGGTGTAACTTTTAAGTTTAAACCCTATTGTTTCAAGAGGAACATGGTCCAGACCATGACGTACACGCGGACAGTCTGCTCGCTGAAGATTATCCCAGTGTATACGCCAGCTTCCTAATCGATGACGATAGGTAATGAAGTCTTTGGCTATCTCTAGGCTAAAGTCTGGCTCACGAATTTTAAAATAACCCACCAACAAACAAACTAATGCGGCGCTGGTAAGAAAAATGCCGGCTAAAAAAAGCCAGTCTGGTAAAAACACCAACCACAAAGCAGACACTATTAGCCCAACGCCCCCCAGTATCAAACTGGTAATGCCATTACTTTTTGACGCAGCTCGAATAAAAATAGGTTCGACATTAGTGCCAGACATAAAGATACACCACCAACATAATTAGGGCCCAAACAATATAGAGTCGCGTGCGCTTGCACTTAACGCAGTCAGTATGCCACCAGCGCATTAATGGGTTTGTTTTTCGCATACGCTAACTAGTTCGATTGATACGTTTATTAAAAGGGGATAGTTTACCCTTAAAATTATGCCATGGCGTGATTTCTATATCGATATCGCTGAAAAGCAGCCACTAACGTGGGCGTAAATACCAACGACAATATAACTGAGAACCCCACCCCTCCAGCTAAAACAACGGCCAGCGGAGGCCAAAAGCTTCCTTCACTAAAGAGTAAAAGGGGTATCAAGCCCCCGACAGTAGTGAAGGTTGTTGATAGGATATGGCGGCTACAGCTCATGGTTTCTTCAACAATGGCTTTGGTGTCGCCCTGTTTTGCTTTGGGATTCGCGTTGATTGCGGCAATGACAACAATTGAGCCGTTAATAGCTACACCAATAAGACCGGCACAGCCCAGTAAAGGGTTAAAGCCCACCGGCAATCCGGATATCCATAAACTGAACATGCCTAGCCCCACCGAAAGAATAGCGACAAGACCAATAACGCCAGCCATGCGTAAGCTGGTAAAAGTTAGAATTAGCGTTGTCACCATCAAGACTAAAAGTACAGGCGCATAAGTAGCCAGTTGTCCTAACGCCTGCTGCTGTTCATCAGCATCACCTGCTAAGTGAATGCGATAACCTTCGGGTAAAATCAAACGGGATTCCAGTAAGTCTCTTAAGTGATTACTTGCATCTATGGGGGGGACGCCTGGCAGTAGGAAAGCCTGGATCCGGTTAAGTCGTTCACCGTCCACTCTTGTGATACTGCTCGTTGCAGGCTCAAGTGTTAAGTTGGTCACCGCTGCAAGTGGCGACCAAGAAATAGCATTATCACCCGCTACAGGAATAGGCATGGCGTCCACACCTGTTACATTTTGTCTGAAGGCTTCATCTAATCTGACGCGAACCGGAATCTCCTCTGTGCTCTCTAGCACCGAGCCGCCCGTTATACCGGAAAAGTTAATCTGCATTTGATTAGCTAATTCTGAAAGGGTCAAACCTAAATAGGATAAGCTGTCACTGTCTGCGTTAATCTTTAACTCTGGCTCTCCCATAGAGATACTGGTGATTGACTGTGATATGCCATCTACTTCAGACATTAACATACGCACTTGATCGCCAAGTTCGTTCAAAATATTTAAATCTGGACCGAAAATCTCGACTTCGACGGGTGCCGCAATTGGCGGCCCCTGTCCGAATGCCCGTACTACTATCTGAACTTCTGGGTAACTGATATCAAGCTTTCGCTGGAGTTTACCAACAAGAGAGGCAGCATTTTCTACCGTGGTAGTGGATACTACGGCATTGGCAAAGTAAGGCATATTGTCTCGGGTCATCATTTGATTGTAATACACCGAGGGGGCAGAGCCTCCTACAAGCCAACTCACTTGCTCAACCCCTTCTTCACTGCGTATCGCACTATCAATTTTCCGCACATATTCGGTCGTGTTGTCGATACTGCTTCCTTCCTTAGTCCATAAATAGACCTCGAACTGATCTCTATCTGCGCTTGGGAAGAACACGTTAGCAAGTGTGGTAGATAGGACAAAGCCTGATAAACAGAGCAGAGCGATAACAGGCAATACAAGAATAGGCTGTTTAATCCATCGTCCTAATTGCTTTTTAAACGCAAGACTGAGCTCTGGCGCTTGAAGACCAACTTTCCACCATGATTGTGAACCTATGCTTTGTTGTGAAGTCCCGTCGTTTTTCGGCAAAAAGCGAGCGGCTAATGCCGCTATTATGGTTAACGAAATAAACAGTGAACCAATGAGCGCCATGACCACGCTTATCGCAATAGGCCCTACAAAATCACCGATGTTTCCGTTTAGCAAAAAGATTGGCATAAAGCCTAAGATGGTTGTCAGCGTTGATGCCAAAAGCGGGGCAAATAAATGAGAAACACTCTTTGCCATCGCGCCCACCCGCGTTAAGTCTGGATCCTGAAGGTTGATTCGAATTTCATCGGTAATTACGATTGCATTGTCTATGAGTAGGCCAATGGCGATGATCATGCCAAAGATAGACATTTGATGAATTTGCTCGTTATAGAAACTCAACGAAAAAAGGGCAAAAGCAGCACACAAAGGTAAAGCTAAACCAACTATCCATGCTGCGCGAAAACCCATAAACAGCAATATAACCATCATAACCACGGCGCACCCCATTAAAAGGTTTATGGATAAATCGGCAAGCCGTGTAGTGGTATACTCATTCTGTTCAAACGCAATCGTTGCTGTCAGCGTACCGCTAAAGTCTTGGTTGAATTGCTCCACTACCTTGAGGGCGTTTTTTGTCCAAACATCGGAACGAAGGGATGGCTGCATGCGAGCGGCTACAAAAATAGACTCTTCGCCATTTAAATACGCCACTTCAGTTCGAGGGGTTGTGAAACTCCTTTCTACCGTTGCTACGTCTTCAACCCGCAAATAGCGCCCCTCGATATTTACGAGCGGGATGGAAGCAATCATGTTGACGCCGTTAAGGCCTTCGCCGACCGTAAAACGCAGGTTGCTTTGTTTTGAGTTCAGCATACCTGCAGGTAATTTGGGATCTGCACTACTAATCAGATTACTCACTTGCTGCAGATTAAGGCCCGTTGCCGCCAGTTTAACGGGGTCAATATTAACGCTTATCTCTTCCTGCGGTGCACCGTAAACACGCACTAATTCAGTACCATTTACGTTTCGCAATCTGTCGGTTAATTCCTGGGCCAAGCGCGCGGTAAGGGTTATAGGGGTATTTTCAAAATGGTCTGCACGAACAGAGAGCAATAAAGTAAACGCAGTAGCGCCCCGTTTTTCGTCGAAAATTGGCGCCATTGCACCTTCTGGAAACAGCTCTGCTGCCGCGCCAATAGCATCGCGTATTTCGCTGAACAGCTGTTCGTTACTGGTGTTATCAATCCAATCTTGTGTCTCAATTAGAATAATAGAGATACCGGCACGCGATGTAGACTTAACTTCTTTGATCTCAAAAATTTCTCTTAGCCTATCTTCGAGTACATCGCTTACTAACGCTTCAACCCGTTCAGCAGATGCGCCTGGGTACTGCGTAATAATTAACGCGTTGCGCGTATCTATTCGGGGGTCTTCTATTCGAGGCAGTGAACCTAAAGCGGAAAGGCCAGCGGTGATCAGAATAAGCAGACTTAATACAAGCAGGTGCCCTCTTCTATAAAAGAGTGTGTACCAAGGGTACGGCTTATCGTTATCAAAATTGAACGTCTTCACTAGCGCGCTCCGGCTTGATGTTGACTGGGCACTGATACCATTTGCCCAGGGGCCAATTTATGGGTGCCTTCACTCACATACATTTCACCGTCTTTAAGTGCACCACGAACAAATGCTTTGTTTCCGTCGGTATACACCACCTCAACAACCCGAGCCTCAAGCTGGGCGTTCTGCTGATTGGTTAGCACAAATACGCGCCACAACCCACGTAAACCGTTACTTAACGCGTTAACAGGGAGCCAAGCTCCGGTCTCTGTATGAGAGCGAAAGCCAGATAAAATAGCCATATCGCCCGGTCGGACACGTTCGTTACTGTTCAATGTAACAAGAATATCAATGGTACGGGTTTGTACATTACGAACAGGAAGGCGCTGAGTGACGGTGCCTGCTACGTTTATGTCGCCGACTTTTACAAGAACAGGTTCGTTTATATCGAACTGCTCGACCACGTCAGCGGGCACAGCAAAACGAGCTTGGTAGTTGTCTATACTTGTAATGCCAAAAACTGGGCTGCCTGCACTCACTACACTCCCTTCATCGAAAAAGCGACGATTTACAACGCCTTCAAACGGAGCAATTAGCGTAGCTTTTTCTATTTCTACATCTAGGGAATTAAGTGCAGCCTTAATTTCGCTCACCTGCGCTTTCGACACATTCAAGCTTGCTTTTGCCTCATCGAGACGTTGTGCAGACTCAAGTTTTTTCTCAACCAAGGAAATAGTGCGTTCGTTATTCACTTTGGCAAGCGCCAGATCAGCATTAGCCCGTTCAAGTGAAGCCTGAAGTTCTCGCTGTCTTGCGCTCAGTCTTTTAACGTCTTGATAGGCAAGTTTATCGCCTTGGCGAACCACGTCCCCTTCCTCAACAAGAAGGGTTGTGACCTGTCCTGCCACATCAAAAGAAAGTGTGGTGGCCTTTGGCGATTCAATGAGACCAAAAACATTTACTGGCGTTTCAAAGCCCGACTGTATGCTAATAGTCCCTGTAGACACTGCAACGGGGAGTCTTGCCTCTGGGCTTTGCGTCGCATTGCCGAGGCCTGCGGTGGTTAACAGAATGATTAAAGCCGCGGTAAAACCAACAATTGAAATAATAAGCGTGAGTTTGCCACTTTTTGTTGAGGCCGACGCTGAAGCTGTCATAACGAGTCCCTTTACCGTTCTAGAGCGCACCCTAGGCTATATTTGCATACTTATTGTGCTATGCTAGTATATAAATACTAGACCGTCCAGTTTGATATATCTATTTTTAAGCGAGAGTTCATTTGGCTACTACAAAAAAACAAGGCCGTCCAAAAAGCGAAGAGAAATATCACTTGATCTTGCACGCGGCGTCTTGTCTCTTTTTAAAAGAAGGGTTTGCTAATACGTCAATGGACACTGTGGCAAAAGCATCTGGCGTGTCTAAACAAACCGTCTATTCACACTTTGATAGTAAAGATGCACTATTCAAGGCAGCAATCACGTCAAAATGTCGTTCATATCAACTTGATACTCAGCAACTCGTTAGCTCAACGGCGCACGCGCTTTCACTCACTGATTGTTTAATAAAAGTCGGTAGCCAGTTCATGCGCTTGTTACAAGACCCTGAAGCCATTGCCATTTTTCGGGTTATTATTGCAGAGGCTGTGCATAGCCCTCATGTGGCAACACTGTTTTACCAAGCTGGTCCCGAAGCGTCGCTCGAAACCTTAAGCAATGTCATTGAAAAATTTGGCGAAGGCAACTTAGACCGACACATAGCGCAGCAACTCGCGGTAGATTACTGTGCACTGCTGAAAGGTGAGTTTCATACTATGATGCTTTGTGGCATACAGTCACCACTTTCAGATATAGAAATTGACGCGCATGTGAGGCGCGCTGCAGAAAAGATACTGTTACTCTTTACCCATTACTCTCGAAGGTAAACCCAGCCTTTACATTCAGCCGGCACAAGCCAGAACGCTATGGTGGTTACCGCTGCAAAATATCATTAAGTAGGTTGCTTTGCGGTATGTAAGAATTGCCGCAAGCGTGCTTTCCAGAAGAAACGTAGCTATCAACCGGTAACCTTACAAAAACGTAGTGCAAAGTTCATCTTGTTCTAATGACTTAAATGAAGCGGTATTATACACTAGCGCCGTTTTCGTTGATGATTGAGAAGCGTATGTCTGACTTTACCGGTAACCACATTCTTTCGGTTAATCAATTCGAGCGCGAGGCTATCGAGAAAGTATTCTCCGTCGCCAACTCCATGAAGCCCTATGCCAGGCGCCAGAAGCGAACCACGGTGCTTGATGGTGCTATTCTCGGTAATTTATTTTTTGAGCCAAGTACTCGTACACGGGTCAGCTTTGGCACTGCCTTTAACCTTCTCGGTGGCGAAGTAAGAGAGACCACGGGAATGTCTAGCTCAGCACTTGCTAAAGGCGAGTCCTTATACGACACAGCACGAGTGTTAAGTGGCTATTCAGACATAATTGCGATGCGTCACCCCGCGGCGGGATCTGTCGCCGAGTTTGCAGAGGGAAGCCGAGTTCCGGTAATAAATGGTGGCGACGGTGCAAACGAGCACCCAACGCAAGCATTGCTCGACCTGTTCACTATCAAAAGTGAACTTGAATACAATGGCCAAGGTATTGATGGGCTTCACATCGCAATGATTGGTGATTTGCGCTACGGACGAACCGTGCATTCCCTGTCACGCCTTCTTTGTTTGTTTAAAAACATTCGATTTACGCTGATCTCGCCCAAAGAATTAGCCATGCCACAGCCCATTATTGATGCGATAGAAAACGCAGGCCATCAGCTTACCATTACTGAAACCCTTGAAGGCAATATGGATGCGGATATCTGCTATCAAACTCGCATTCAAGAAGAACGCTTCCCATCACAAGAAGAAGCCAATAAGTATCGTGGTAAATTCAGACTTAATCAGTCGATTTACACTAAACACTTTCAGTCGAAGACCGTTATCATGCATCCACTTCCAAGAGATTCACGTATGGAAGCCAACGAATTGGATAACGATCTAAACCTTAACCCGAACCTCGCTATTTTCAGACAAACCGATAATGGTGTGTTGGTTAGAATGGCTTTATTCGCGCTAACCCTTGGGGTAGAAAATCTATTGACCAAGTATGAGCGTGATGTGGTTTGGTTCAGCAATAAGAGTAAGTAATTACATGCAAAAATCTGAAGCCCTTTTTACCCGCGCCCAAAAAACCATTCCAGGTGGCGTAAATTCACCAGTTCGCGCATTTAAAGCGGTTGGCGGTACGCCACGCTTTATCACTAAAGCGGACGGCGCTTATATGTGGGATGCGGATGGAAAGCAATACATCGACTATATCCAATCTTGGGGGCCGATGGTTCTGGGCCACAATAATGCGAAGATCCGCGAAGCGGTTATTGAGGCTTCGTACAACGGCCTTTCTTTTGGCGCGCCAACAGAAGCCGAAGTTATTATGGCTGAACTGGTAAGCGAAATCGTACCTTCAATGGAAATGGTACGTATGGTGAACTCTGGAACCGAAGCCACCATGTCGGCAATACGTCTTGCCCGTGGCTACACCGGTAGAGATAAAATCGTTAAATTTGAGGGTTGTTACCACGGCCATGCAGACTCATTACTTGTAAAGGCAGGGTCTGGTGCACTAACACTTGGTGTACCTAGTTCGCCTGGTGTACCGGCTAATGTGGCAGAGCACACACTTACTGTCGAATACAATAATATGGAGAGTGTAAAAGAGGTTTTCGAAGCTCACGGTGATGATATTGCATGTATTATCGTAGAGCCGGTTGCAGGTAATATGAACTGCATACCTCCTGTAGAAGGCTTCTTAGAAGGGCTTCGTGCCGTCTGTGACCAATACGGCAGTGTATTGATTTTCGATGAAGTAATGACGGGCTTTCGCGTATCTCGCGGTGGTGCACAAGAGCGTTATAACGTAAAACCTGATTTAACGTGTCTTGGAAAAGTGATTGGTGGCGGTATGCCTGTGGGTTGCTTTGGTGGCAGACGAGATATTATTACGCATATCGCGCCAACTGGCCCTATATATCAAGCGGGCACCTTATCGGGTAATCCTGTAGCCATGGCTGCAGGCCTTGCTGCATTAACGCAAATTAAAGAACCGGGCCTCTACGATTCAATTTTTGAAAATACTCAAGCGTTGGTCGACGGATTTCAATCTCTTGCCAACAAACACAATATTAGCCTAACTACTAATATTGCGGGCAGCATGTTTGGGATATTCTTTACTGACGTTGAGAAAGTTACCAATTATAAGCAAGCGATTAATTGTAATACCGAGCAGTTCAATAAGTTTTATCACGGTATGTTAGAGCAAGGTGTTTATTTAGCTCCCGCTTCTTATGAAGCTGGCTTTGTTTCAAAAGCGCATAATGCTGACGTCATTGAAAAGACACTTGCAGCGGCCGATAAAGTGTTCTCAACTTTATAGGCTGATGTCCATTAATTGCTAATTAACGTTCGGCACTCACATATTTGTAATATGTAATTAAAAGTAATGTGTTAGTGCCGCCATCTCCTTTATACTTTCTCACACGTATCTGGAAATTCTCTTTGGCTAGATAAATAGCCTTAAAAACAAAGACGTTGAAAGGTGTGATTCACAATGGATTGGCAAACAGGCGCATTGGGCGCGCTCTTCATCTATAGCGCTGTCATTACGATTCTTTACGTTAGGCGTAGTCGACGTCTAAAGTACCGATTTAGAAAGGCTCTCTCACGTCGTGTGGACGTTCACCGCTCTGCATTGAAAACAGAGGACGATGCACGCTTTCAAGCTGCCGCTGACGAAGCTCTCCGATTAACTCAAACCTTTCAAAAGTTCGTACCCCGACAATTCGTTGAACACATGGCAAACTCGGATGTGGATTCCCTGGGTCTTGGCTATGCTGCTGAAAACAATGTGGCTATTATGTTTTGCGATATACGCGGCTTCGCAGGCTTTTCTGAGCGTATTACGCCACAGGAGTTAATGAACTTTCTTAACTCTTATTTCACCAGGATGAATGACCCTATTCATCAAAACAATGGTTTTATCGATAAGTTCATGGGTGACGCTATTATGTCGCTTTTTGATCATCCCGGCGGTACGCCTCAGCAGAAAGCGATGGATGCAGTAAATGCAGCCCTGGATTTACGCAAAGCCCTCGTTATATACAACGGCCACAGAAAAAACAGTAATTACGAAGCAATCAATATGGGCATCGGTATCCATTTTGGACCAGTGATTATGGGGACAGTAGGTTCGGAAGACCGGATGGATACTACCGTTATCGGCGATAGTGTAAACATCGCATCAAGACTTGAGGCATTGTGCCCTAAGTATAAAGCAGACATTATTGTTAGCGCCCAGGTACTTAAAACCATCGGCTCAGGATACCCTATCAAAACGCGCTTACTTGACTGGGTAAGAGTAAAAGGACGAAAAACACCCATTGAGATTTATGAAGTGCTTAGCCATCTTTCGCAGGAAGAGCAAGAGCGCAGACTTGCGTCACAAGCTAAAATCGCAGCAGGTGTAGCCTGCCGCATCAATCAGCAGTGGGACGATGCCATTTCTTTCTTTGAAGCCGCTATTGCGATAAGTCCAGATGACCCCCTTGCCCACCATCATTTAGATGTATGTAGGATCTATCAGAATCGAGACCTCGAAGACGATTGGGACGGTGCATTAATTTATTAGTAAGTCGCTGATTTATTATACCTAACTTGCGAAATCAGCTTCCTGATAGCTTAGCTTGCTGGCGAATAAAATTGATGGAAGGTGCGAAAAACGCGGCGCCAGTTTCAGCACTGGT
>MDSV01201701.1_pt1 | contig 13277 bp, 14 predicted proteins | sample 810851 | NCBI WGS metagenome assembly MDSV01 (sample SAMN05326640, study PRJNA326480) | marine metagenome | isolation source: seawater | place: Atlantic Ocean: North East | collected 2012 | reverse complement strand
CTTTTTTTATTTTTTGAAACTCCCCGTTTAAAAATCCTAAATCGAATGTTGCATTATGAATTATAATTTTTTTTCCTTTTAAAAAACTCAGTAGTTCATCTGCTATTTGATCAAATGTTTCCTTATTACTCAAAAAATTTGTTGAAAACCCGTGAATTTTAAATGCTTCTTCAGGTACGTCCCTTTGAGGATTAATTAATTTATGAAAAATTCTATTAGTTGGCACTAAGTCTTTGGTTTCTATACAAGCTATTTCTACAATTCTATGACCATCATTAAATGAAAGTCCTGTTGTTTCAGTATCAAGAAATATTTCACTCATAACGTTTGATTATATTTGTTAAATTTTTTTTTAAAATACTTAATGACTTGTTATTAACAACTATATGATCGCAATACTTCATTTTTATATTATCTTTTATCTGTTGTTTATCTAGAAAGTTAAAAGTATCAATATTGCCTTTTTTTAATTTAAATCTTTTAACTCGTATTTTTCTACTAGACTTTACAAATATAGTTATATCAAAATATTTTTTTAATCTACTTTCTATCAATAAAGGAATTTCACAAAAAGAAAGTTTTTTGTTTTTATTTTTTTTTATAAAAATAATCATTTGTTTTCTTACTAAAGGATGAATGATTTTTTCTAGTTTCTTTAAATCTTTTTTTTTATTTATAATTTTATCTTTTAAATCTTTTTTAAAACTATGTTCTTTTTTTAATGAAAATTTTCTCATGATCATTTTTTTAAACTTCTTATTAAAATATAGTTTTTTAACTACCTGATCAGCGCTAAACAACGGTCCCCTTCTATTAGATAAAAATTTGCTTGCTGTTGTTTTTCCAGAAGCTATTGACCCTGTTACGGCAATTTTTGTCATTTTAATTTTGATATTAGTAAATCTATTAACTCGTTGTCTATTTCTGGATTGATCTTATTCCATAAGTAAAAAGATTTTTGCCCTTGATATATAAACATTTCTAAACCATTAAATGTGTCGACACCTTTATCTTTCATAAATTTAAGTGTTTTAGTTTCTAGTGGATTATAAATTGTGTCAATGAAAACTGAGTTGTTTTTCACATTACTAAAATCGATTTGAAAATCTTCATTATTTCTTAATCCTAAGCTTGTTGCGTTAACAATAATATCAAACTTGGCTATTTCATTCTCTAAATTCTCCCATTTGATTGTATCAATAAAATTAAATTTTTTTTTTAAAAAAACAGATTTTTCATAAGTCCTATTAGCTAATGATATTCTTTGTAGTTTTGATTTTTTAAGGGCATAAATTACTGATGAAGAAACTCCTCCAGCGCCCATTACGATTGCTTTTTTATTCTCAGCATCAGTGATTTCTTTTAAATAGGCTGCTTGCAGCCCGTAGCAATCGGTATTTTCGCCTATTAAAACATTTGAGCTGTCTAAAAATACTGTGTTTACTGAATTAGTTAATTTAGCGTCGTTAATTAATTGATCAAGGTAAGGTATAATTTTTTGTTTATATGGAAGGGTGATATTTATACCATCAAGTTCTTTATTTCTTATTTTTTCAGTAACTGATTTCAAATCTCTTTCTTCTATATTCATTAAGGAATAATCAGCTTCAATTTTATACTTTTTATACCAATAGTTATGTAGAGTTGGAGACAGCGAGTGTGAAATAGGATTTCCAATTATAGCAAATTTTTTTTTCATAAATTCAATTTTTTAATATATTCTATTATTTGTTTAATAGGCAAACCCATTATTGAGTCTTGGTCCCCTTTAATATATTCAAAAAGATTCAAGCCATCGGCTTCAACTTGATATACGCCATATGATAACAAAGTTTCAGTTTTAATTTTGTTTAAATATTCAATCAACTGATACTCTTTAAAATCTTTCATCTTTAATTCTGATTGATCAGAGTGATTCCAGATCATGCTACCATTTTTAGAAATACATACTGAACTAATCAAATAATGTTTTGAATTATTTAGAGCTTTCAAAATTTCTAGGGCTTCTTGTCTGCTCTTTGGTTTATTAATTAATTTATTATTAAGAGAAATTACGCTATCTGCGCCCAGGACTATTCTATTCGGATGTTTAGTAGATACTTTATTTGATTTTAGTTCAGCTAAATTTTTCGATATGATAAGCGGAGTAGCCTTTTCTGCAAGCAAAGCTTCTTTTATTTGGTCTTCATCTACATTAGAAACTACTACTTCTGAATCAATTTTGTACTTATCTAAAATTTTTTTTCTAACCCCGCTAGAGGACGCTAAAATAATTTTCATTTTCTTTTTTTTATTTCATAAATTTTCAAAATTGATGCCGCTGTTTCTTCAACTGATTTTCTTGTTACATCAATTATTGGCCAATTATATTTTTTGAATAATTGCTTTGACCTATCAACCTCTTCGCTAATATGCTTGAGGTTTGTATATTCTTTTATATTATTTTCTCTCATTATCGCTACACGATTTCTCCTAATGTCAGCAAGTCTTTCTGGATCAGCAATAAAACCAACTACACATGTTTTGATTTCTTTTTTTTTTAAATATTCTGGTATTTTGTGATTTAACACTAAAGGAATATTTATAGTTTTGTAACCTCTGTTAGCCAAGTAAATAGATGTTGGAGTTTTACTAGTTCTACTAACACCTAATAAGACAATATCAGCCGAAGTTATATCATCTAACTTCCTTCCGTCGTCGTGTGACATTGTAAATTGAATTGCTTCAATTCTTTTGTAATAATCATCATCAAGAACGTGTTGTGCACTTGGTTTGTGTATTGCCTTTTGATTTAAGAGTTTAGAAAAACTTAAAATCAAGTTTCCAAGAACGCCAAAACAAGGGATATTACCTAAAGTGCTTTTATTGGATAGGTATTTTGCAAGTTTAGATTCCACGATAGTATATAAAATTATAGAGTTTTTTATATTAAACGCCTCTTTAATAATTTTATCAATTTGCTGTTCTGTTCTTACAAATGCAAACTCTTTTTTTTCATATTCAAAATTTGCAAATTGAGATTTCAAAGATAAAAAAATTCTATCTAGGGTTTCACCTGTAGAGTCAGACACAAGATATACATTGTATTTTTCGGTCATATCTTTGTTAATATCTATTTAATAAGTTTGCGTTATTCATTTTTTATTAAAATTTCAAAAATTAATTAACAATAATTAACATTATTCTAACAATTTGTTAGATGTTGATATTCTTATTCTATATTTGTTTATAAAGACTGTAATATGTCTTATTTTAAGCCAAAATTAAGTAATTTTTAAAATTCAAATTGTATAAATTATGTATAAATAGTTATATTAGTAACTAACAGGACCTACTAATTAACCATTAGTTTAAAACTTAATTTATATAAAATGAATGTGTTAAGGAAAATTTTAGTCGATAAAGATGTTTCTTGTAAATCTGTTTGGTTTATGAGACAAGCAGGGAGATATTTACCAGAATTCAGGGAAATAAGATCCAAAAACAGAGATTTCATAAAATTATGCTTAAATAGTGAATTAAGTGCAGAAATAACTTTACAACCAATTAAAAGATTTGATTTAGATGCTGCAATAATTTTTTCTGACATACTGTTGGTCCCGCACATTCTTGGTCAAAATGTGGATTTTAAAACAGAAGGTGGTCCAAAACTTAGAAATTTTAGATTTGAAAAGCTAAAAGACAATAACCCTAAGGATTTTCTAAACAAGATGAAACCCGTTTATGATGCTATAAAAATTACAAGAGAAAAACTGGACAATACTAAATCTTTAATAGGATTTGTTGGTGCGCCATGGACTTTGTTAATATATATGCTCAATTTATCAAAGGATAAATCTCCACGTATAGAAAGTTTGTTAAGCTCAGAAACAATAGATGATGTTTTAGATATTCTACATGAATACTTATGCTTGCATATTAAAAATCAGATTAACGCTGGAGCAGAAATAGTACAAATTTTTGACTCCTGGGCTGGATTATTGTCTGAAAGCGATCTAGTAAAATTTTGTTACGAACCAAACTTAAAATTAGTGGAATATTGTAAAAAGATGAGAACACCCGTCATTTGTTTTCCTAAAGGTATTAAAGAAAAATATTCAGATTTTAATAAGTTCGTTAAACCCGATGCGCTAAATTTAGATTATGACTTAGACCCTCGTTGGTGTAAAGAGAATTTAAAAAATGTTACATTGCAAGGAGGGTTACACCCTAAGACTTTGCTAGAAACGGAAAGTATAATGCTCGAAGCAGCGGCGAAATATGTTAAAATTTTTCAAGATATTCCTTATATTTTTAATTTAGGACACGGTTTACTTCCGGAAACAGATCCTGTTAGATTAGAAAAATTGATTAAATTTTATAGGCAACATTCATGAAATCTAACCACCCAAAAATAAAATATGGTAAAACAGGAATTCTTCTTGTTAATTTAGGAACCCCAGACTCTACCAATTGGTGGGACATAAGACGTTATTTGAAAGAATTTCTTTCAGATAGACGAGTTATAGAACTAAATCCAATTGTTTGGCAAATTATTCTAAATTTATTTATTCTAACTTTCAGACCGTCAAAAACAGCTCATGCTTATAAAAAAATTTGGCGAAAAGAGTCTAATGAGTCCCCGTTATTATATTTCACTCGCATGCAAACAACAAAACTTAGAAATAAAATAGGTAATGAAAATTTAATCGTAGACTTCGCAATGAGATATGGAAATCCAAGCATAAATTCAAAACTTGATAAATTAAAAAAGGAAGGATGTGAAAATATTGTAATACTTCCATTATATCCTCAATATGCGGCAGCAACCACTGCAACTGTCTGTGACGAGGTATACAGATCGTTGATGAAAATGAGATGGCAACCAAGTTTACAAATTATACCCCATTATGAAAGCAACCCGTTTTATATTGAATGTTTGATTAATTCAATACAAAAAAAAATTAAGGAAATAAATTGGAAGCCTGATTTGATAATATCTTCCTATCACGGTATTCCCAAATCTTATTTTGATAAAGGTGATCCTTATCATTGTTATTGCCAGAAAACTACAAGACTCATTAAAGAAAAGTTTAGCGAAATTGAAATTGCAACGACTTTTCAATCCAGATTTGGACCTCAAGAATGGCTTACACCTTATACTGATAAAACTTTAGAGGAATTACCCTCCAAAGGAGTAAGAAATCTACTTGTTATTTGCCCAGGTTTTGCTTCGGACTGCGTTGAAACTTTAGAAGAAATAAACATCCAAGGAAAAGAAGTTTTTTTAGATAATGGTGGAAAAAATTTTGATTTAATACCTTGTCTTAACGATAATTCCGATCATATAGAGCTTTTTCGAAAATTAGTAACAAAATATTTATAAAAAAAATATGAATTCATACTTGCTCTTCAAATCTCTTCATTTAATTGCTGTAATCTCTTGGTTTGCAGGACTTTTGTATCTGCCAAGAATTTTTGTTTATCACTCAGAATCTGAGCATGAGTCTCAAAGAACAGTTTTTAAAACAATGGAACGAAAACTTTACAATTATATCATGATGCCGGCAATGATACTGTCTTGGTTATTTGGTTTTCTGTTAATTCACAGTTTAGGATTTACTGTTTTTTCTCAATTATGGATGCAAATAAAAATTGTTGCTGTATTACTTCTGACACACTACCATTTTTACCTTGGTAAACACCTTCGCTTATTTGCCAAAGATAATAATACTAAAAAATCTAAATTTTTCAGAATTATTAATGAAATACCGACAATATTGCTTATAGTTATCGTGTTTCTTGTTGTTTTTAAACCCTTATAAAAGGGGTTGAAAAATGTTTTAAAAGACATATATTTAAACTACTTACCTATAAAGACATAAACAATCACATGAATTTACAAGAGTTAAAGCAAAAAAATCCTGCAGAATTAATCAGTGAGGCAGAGAAACTCGGCATTGAAAATCCAAGCACTTTAAGAAAGCAAGAGATACTTTTTGCAATATTAAAAAAATTAGCAGAAAAAAATGAGCAAATTACTGCTACGGGGGTGCTTGAAGTGCTACAAGACGGTTTTGGTTTTTTAAGAGCTATTGAGTCGAATTATTTACCTGGCCCCGACGACATTTATGTGAGTCCAAGTCAAATAAGAAGATTTGGATTAAGAACAGGAGATTCAGTAGAAGGGGAAATAAGAGGACCCAAAGATGCAGAAAGGTATTTTGCTTTATTAAAAGTTAATAAAATAAATTTTGATGATCCAGAAAAAGGAAAAAATAAAATTGCATTTGATAATTTAACCCCATTGTATCCTAATGAGAGAATAAAATTAGAAGTTGAAAGTTCCAAAGTAGAAAAAAAACCTGATAATACAGCTCGTTTAATTGATTTAGTAAGTCCAATAGGTAAAGGTCAGCGATCTTTAATAGTATCTCCTCCTAGGGCGGGAAAAACAATTATCTTACAAAACATAGCTCAGTCAATTACAGCCAATCATCCAGAATGCTATCTTATGGTGTTGCTAATTGATGAGAGACCAGAAGAAGTAACAGACATGCAAAGGTCTGTAAAAGGCGAAGTAGTGGCCTCAACTTTCGATGAACCTGCTTCAAGACACGTTGCAGTAGCAGAAATGGTAATAGAAAAAGCAAAAAGATTAGTTGAACATAAAAAAGATGTAGTGATACTTCTAGACTCTATAACTAGATTAGGAAGAGCTTACAATGCAGTTATACCAAGCTCTGGTAAAGTTCTAACTGGTGGTGTTGATGCAAATGCGCTTCAACGTCCAAAAAGATTTTTTGGTGCTGCAAGAAATGTAGAAGAAGGTGGTTCGTTGACTATAATTTCTACAGCGTTAATAGACACTGGCAGCAGAATGGATGAAGTAATTTTTGAAGAGTTTAAAGGTACGGGTAATTCAGAACTTATATTAGATAGAAAAGTTGCTGATAAGAGAATATATCCAGCATTAGATATAACTAGATCAGGCACAAGAAGAGAAGAGCTCCTTTTTGAAAAAGATGATCTTTCAAAAATGAATGTTCTTAGAAGAATTATTAGCCCTATGGGCACAATGGATGGCATAGAATTTTTAATCTCAAAACTTAAAAATACCAAAAACAATGCTGACTTTTTCGACTCAATGAATAAATCAGCAAATTAAATTTGAACTATTGTATTGTTTGGTTGTTGTAATTAGAATCATGTAAATAGAAGTTTATTATCTCTTCTAATATTTCATTCTTTTCTTTTAGAGTAATCGCTTCCAACAACTTTTGTTTTTCTTCATTGGTAATTGGAGATATCATTGCCAAGGTATTTATCTTTTCTAATTTATTAAGTTTATCAAACTCTTTCCAGTTAAGTACTAAACCACTTCTTTTAAAAAATATCTCAGCTTTTTCTGTCGTATTTTCAATATTCACTTCATCTGAGGAGGGATTTAAGTCTTGATTAAACTTGTCGTACGTTACTTTAAACTCTCGATAAAGCTTGGTATTGTCTATTTCTTCTATGACTTGAAATCTAGTAATACCTGTTAGATTAATTAAAATTCTACCATCATTACTTTTCTGGTAATCACTAATTTTTCCTAGACAACCTACTTTATATATTTCATTTAAATTTCCCTTAGACTGAATCATTCCCATAAGTTTATCTTTTCTAATTATATCTTCTACAAGTTCCAAGTATCTTTTCTCAAAAATATTTAAGGGTAGATTGGTTTTAGGAAAGTAAATAACACCACTTAACGGAAATATAGGAATTTGTTTGGGAAAATCTTTCATAACACAGCAAAGTATAATCGAATTTTGTGTTTCCTGATAGCGTCATTTTATTATGGTTGACCAAGTTGAAAACATTATATTATACTCGTTTTTGTTTGCGGGCATAGCTCAGTGGTAGAGCGTCTCGTTGCCAACGAGAAGGTCGAGGGTTCAAGTCCCTTTGCCCGCTCCAAATAAAACTATGACTGATTTAGCTGATAAAAAATGTGTTCCTTGTGAAGGCGGTATTCCCGCATTTGATATTTCTGAAATCCATAAATATTTAAAGAAAGTTGATGGATGGGATGTAAAAAAAGACAAAGAAGATAGCTATTTTATTGAAAAGGAATTTAAATTTAAAAATTTTTTAGAAAGTCAAAATTTTGTAAATAAAGTAGGTGAAATTGCTGAAAAAGAAGGCCATCATCCTGATATTTTTTTTGGTTGGGGTTATGCAAAAATAAAGATCTTTACTCACGCGATAAAAGGTCTTGCTGAAAGTGATTTTGTTTTAGCAGCTAAAATTGATAAAATTAATTAATGGTTAAAATGTCTTGTTCCAGTAAAAACCATTTTAATTTTTGCTTTGTTAGCAACATCTATGACCTCTTTATCTCTTATCGATCCTCCTGGTTGTACAATAATTTTGACTCCTGAATTTATTAAAGCTTTTACTCCATCTGGAAAAGGAAAAAAAGCATCAGAAGCTGCAACAGCATTTTTTAATTTTTGAGGTTGAAATCTTCTAGCTTTTTGAGTTGCTATTTTACAGCTATCTAATCTATTTGGTTGTCCACCACCTATTCCAATTGTTGAGAAATCACTTGTTAAAACTATTGCATTAGATTTTACAAATTTACAAATATTAAAAGCAAATTGTATTTCTTGAATTTCTTTTTTTGATGGTTTGTTTTTTGTTACAAATTTTAGGGCTTTTTTATTAAATATTATTTTATCATTTTCTTGTAATAAGAAAGAATTATTAAAAAATTTAAAAGACATATTATCTTTTTCATTAAATTTGGATATATCAATAATCCTAAAGTTTTTTTTCTTTTTTAAAATACTAAGTGCTTTTTTGTCAAAACTTTTAGCAAGCAGAACTTCGAAAAATGTTTTATTAATTTCATTTGCAATAGACTTTGTTATTTTATAATTACAAGCAATAATACCTCCGAAAGCACTTATAGGATCACTCATAAATGCATTTTTGAGCGAGACCAGGGGAGATGAATTACTAGAGACACCGCAAGGATTCGCATGTTTAATTATCACAGTGGTATAAATTTTTTTAGTTGATAAAAGTATGTTTAATCCTGCAAATATGTCATTGTAATTATTATAGCTTAATTGTTTACCGCTAATTTTATTTAAACCAATATCTTCATCATTAAAATCACTTATATAAAAAGAACTTTTCTGGTGAGGATTTTCACCATATCGTAGCTCTTCCAATTTTTTTCCGAAAATAATTTTTTTCTCTGGAAATTTTATATTAAGTTTTTTACTGAACCAATTAGAAATAATCCCATCATAATATGCAGTTACAGCAAATGCTTTACTGGACATGGCTTCTCTATAATTTAAGCTTGTAGAACCTTTATATTTTTTTATTTCTTTAATAAAATTAGGATAATCTTTTGATCCAGTAATTATAACAACATCCTTAAAATTTTTAGCTGCAGCTCTTACAAGAGTAGGCCCACCAATATCAATATTTTCAACAATATTTTTTAAATTTTTTGTTTTTGTAACTGTCTTTTGGAAAGGATAAAAGTTTACAATAACTAGGTCTATAGAAAGAAATTTTTCCGCTTTTATTTCCCGGACATGACTTTTATTTGATCTATCGTAAAGTATTCCTGAATGAATCTTTGGATGTAATGTTTTTACTCTACCATCGAGCATTTCATTAAATTTAGTGTAATCCGAGACTTCTGTACAATTAAAGCCAAGTTTTTTTATTGATTTGTATGTTCCACCTGAACTAATAATTTTTATTTTATATCTTTTTAATACTTTTAAAAGATTTTGTAATTCAGATTTATCTGAGACTGATATTAATGCAGTTTTTATCTTTCTTATCATGACTAAATATTTTTTTTAATTTCCCACTTTATTTCTTTATCTTCATTAATTAATTCACCAGATATAACTATGCAGACATTATTTAATATTTTATTTCCACCTAAAAATATACTTTTTTCTACAGATAACTTTTGCCCTTCTGATACCAAAATAAGTGACTTATTTTTTTTAACTTGTATCAAAATACTATTTCCACTTATAGTTTGTACGGCATTTATACCAGGGTATAAGTGAAAACGAATATTAAAACTAACTTTGCCGCTCTCTCTTTTTTTAATAAGCTTATCTATTCCTATTATAACATTGTTTTTTTTATTAATTTTGATTTCCCGATTATGTATGTAACCAAAGTTGCTTTCGTATGCATTATGAGAAGCAGATGATCCTATTTCTGAGTCATTATCATTAAAATTATATTCTAATATTTTGAAACTTGTTTTTATAGAATTTCCATAGGCATTATTTATAGATTTATTTCTTTCAAGTTTAACTACTGAGCTGTCATTAATGGAAAGTGTAGATTGTGCCGATGTTAATTTACTAATCAGCACTGCTTTCTTAGATATACTATTTCCAAATCCGCAATTAGTTATAATTTTATCTCCATCTAAAAAATATTCAAAAGAAAGTGGGCCAGATTGATAATTACTAGAAAGATTTTTTCTTGGCGGCTGACCAACATCAAAATATATACAATTTTTTTTATCTTTAATAATTTGTAAATTTCCAATTTTTTTTTGGGATTTACTTAATTTGTAATTTAATCTTGTAATGTAACTAAGATACTCCTCTAAATTTGTTTCAGTTCCTCCATTAAACAATGGAACTTGTTTGTGGGGAGTAAGTATAGATTTAATACATTTAAGATTTTTATCAATAATTTCATCTAAATAATCAGGAACAAATTGTTGTGCGTCTTTAATACACTCTTTAATCAGTATAAAATATTTAGAAAACTTTATAAGATCATTTGGGTTTCGGTTAAGAGGAAAACCTTCATTATCAAAAAAAATCTCTATAATTTTTTCTAAATCCTTTATACCAAGCTCATAATTTTCAGAGTAATCTTTAAATACCAATCCAGTTAATAAAATAGAAGAAATAATTTCTATCTTTTTACAATTATCATTTTCAAATTTAATATTTTTTTTTAAGTGATTGGTTTGAAGAATTATAGATTTAAAAAAATCTTCTTTAAAAGAACTGTCGGTGTTATTAAGGATAATGTCAGCATTTAATATCCAGCTTACTATTCTTTTACTAATTACTGAACTATCCCACACAATATTCTTATATTTACCATTCTTGTGTATCCAAACATTAATAATTTTTTGAATTTTAGAGTCTTTACTTTTTCTGTTTATTAAATTTAACCAAAGAAAGTTGTGAAGACTTTTTTCCTCTCTCTCATTAGATTGTTTGAGCCAGAACATATTCGTGTCAATATTTGCCACTTCAAATGAAAAATTTTTATGACTTGTAAGGGAAGAAAGTAAAAAGGGATTTGGGTAAAAATATAATTGCTCAGGCACCTTCGACTTTAATGAATTATTATAAAAGTTTGTTCTAAAATAAACTTTTTTTAATTTTTTTGTAATATTTATTTTTGTTGCTAAAAAGTAGTAATAGGCACTTTTTAAATTAAACATTTATTAATTGTTTTTAAGTAATCCAATATTCTTTTTTAAATCACCGCTATTCTCTTTAAAAATTGTAGAGCCCGATACCAGAACATTTGCTCCTGCCTCTTTAACCGTTCTGCAATTTTCAAAATTAATTCCCCCATCAATTTCAATATCTATATTTAATTTTTTTTCGACTGTAATTTTTTTTATCTCTTTGAGCTTGGTTAAAACTTCAGGCATGAACTTCTGCCCCCCGAATCCTGGCTCTACACTCATGATTAATACTAGATCTATTTGATCAAAATAATTTTCTATTAATTTAATATCAGATTTTGGTTTTAGAGAAATTCCAACTTTTTTTCCCTGATCTTTTATTAATTTAATAGTTTTATTAACGTCATCAGATGCTTCGGGATGAAAAGTTATGATATCTGATCCAGCATCAGCAAATGACTTAATAAAATTATCAACTGGAGAAATCATTAAGTGTACATCAAAAATTTTTTTTGTTAGTGGACGAAGTTTTTTTACAACTTCTGGTCCGATAGTTATATTTGGAACAAAATGACCATCCATTACGTCTATATGAATATAATCAGCGCCAGCTTTTTCAAGAGCTATAACTTCATCTCCTAGCTTACCAAAGTTAGCCGCTAAAATTGAAGGTGATATTTTTATTACTGGGTCCATTTAGTATATATAGAATAAAGTTCTTTAGATATATCACTTTCTAAAGGAAAAGATAACATCCCCATCACTGAATAACCTAAAAGATATGGCATTAAGTAAAATCTAAAAAGATAAAAAAACCAGGCTACATATAGAGGGACCATTGGTCTTAAAAGAAAACTTGGTGTAATTGGATCAAATAAACGCAAAAGTGGATTAGTAAATTTTACAAAAGCTTTCATGAAAAAAAAATTTGAGTCCTCTCTTTGAAAAATATTCATGGCTGACCTACCAATTAATGTCCACATTATAATACCAAGTAAATAATCTAAGGTGAGAATCCAAACTGACATATTAAGATATTATCATATTTATTAGGTAAAAAAAAAGGGGCGAATAAATCGCCCCTTAAATTTTTAAATTTGAGCCTTAGTGCTGTTTACCAAGAATAGCTTTTCCACTAGGTATTCTAGTTTCTTCAACCATTCTTTGTGTTGCAGCATCAGGTGCTTTGGTCATTAAACTTACAACAACCATAACTATTAAGCATACAGGAGCTCCGATCATACCAAATCTTAAGTGGTCTATACCTAAGATAGGCGGATTGCCTAAAAACTTAGGATAAACATAAATTAAGTATGCTGTTCCAGAAGCTAATCCTGCAAGTATACCTGCGATAGCTCCTTCTCTTGTAGCTCTCTTCCACCATACTCCAAGTACTAGTGGGAAGAATAGACCCGACATCGCAAAGTCAAACGCCCAAGCAACTGCTCCTAGGATACTAGTGATACGCATTGATGCAATGTATGCACCTGCAGCACCAATTACAACTAATAGCACTCGCGCAACTATTAATCTTTTTCTAACATCCGCTTTAGGATCGATCATGTTGTAGTAAACATCGTGCGATAACGCATTTGAAATCGCAAGAACTAATCCATCCGCAGTTGACATCGCTGCAGCCATACCACCGGCAGCAACTAATCCTGAGATTACGTATGGTAATCCAGCAACTTCAGGAGTTGCAAGAACTACTACACCTGTTCTCATGAACCATTCGTTCAACTGTAGTATGCCGTCACCGTTAAAGTCAGCAATAAACACTTGCTTCTGAGAAGACCATTGTTTGACCCACTCTATACTT
>MDSV01123451.1_pt1 | contig 13279 bp, 10 predicted proteins | sample 810851 | NCBI WGS metagenome assembly MDSV01 (sample SAMN05326640, study PRJNA326480) | marine metagenome | isolation source: seawater | place: Atlantic Ocean: North East | collected 2012 | reverse complement strand
TTTATATTAGATGTCTTAACTGCCTGGGTAGCTGGTTCAGCCAAATCCTTCATTTTCATAAACCATTGATCTGTCAATAATGGCTCTATTGTTTTTCCAGAACGCTCTCCGATAGGCAAAGTAATTTTATATTTATCCTTTTTTTCTAATTGATTTAATTTTAGTAATTCATTTATAACTAAGTTTCGAGATTCATGAATATCTATATTACAAAACATACCTGCCTGCTTATTTAATGTGCCATCTTTGTTTAATATATTGATAAAGTCTAAGTTATGTTTTTTGCCAAGCTTATAATCATTAAAGTCATGAGCAGGTGTTATTTTTACACAACCAGTTCCAAACTCATGATCAATCGATGCATCTGAAATTATAGGAATTTGTCTATTAATAATAGGTATGATTGCATGCATGCCTATTAAATGTTTATAACGTGCATCATCAGGGTTTACACAAATTGCACTATCTCCAAACAATGTTTCTGGCCTAGTTGTTGCCACAGTAATCAATTCTTGGCTGTTGTTGATAGAATAATTTAGATAATATAGATAACCATCTTTCTCTATATTTGTGACTTCTAGATCAGATACTGCGGTCTGAAGTGATATATCCCAATTGACTAAACGATTTCCTCGATAGATAATTTTTTCATTAAATAATTTTATGAATACTTTTTTTACAGCTTCATTTAAGCCTTCATCCATTGTAAATCTATTTCTACTCCAATCAGCTGAGGAGCCTATTCTTTTAGTTTGAGAAATAATAGTATTACCAGATTTTTCTTTCCATTTCCAAATTTCGTCAACAAACTTATCTCTTCCAAGTTTGTTTTTTTCTTTACCTTCTGCCTTGAGATTGTTTTCCACAACCAGCTGTGTTGCTATGCCCGCATGATCTGTACCAGGCTGCCATAATACACTTTTACCTAACATTCTGTTATATCTAATGAGAATGTCTATAATGGTATGTTGAAATGCATGACCCATATGTAACGTTCCTGTTACATTAGGAGGTGGCAATACAATTGAATAATTAGCTTTTGAAGATTTAGGTGTAAAACAATGGTTGTCCATCCATTTCTTATAAATATTAGCTTCTAAGTCCGCAGGAGCATATCTCTTATCCATTAATTATATTCTCTCATGGTTAACATCAATATTATTTTCCTTATAAGCTAAATACTTCTTTCTAGAAAATAATTTCTGGTCATCATCTGGCAAAACAAATTCTATTATTTTTTCAAAACTCATAGTTTTAGATAATTCCTCATTATTTAAATTAATTACTATCTTATATGTCGAATAATCAATTGTTTTAGATGATATTTCCTTTTCGCATAATAATACCGATGCATCAGGGTCATAATTACTTTGTATACAATGGGGTATGAAGCTAATTTGTTCAAAAGTCCAAAGTAATTTGTCAATATCATTTATTAAACCTAAATCAGAAGACAGAATCATAATCCTATAATCTTCCTTATAATATCTTTTTACTATTTTGCAAATGGAAGTTTTAAGATCTTCCACCTGATTCAATATATAAAAAATAGCAGATGTCTTCAATTTTATTAATTCAATAATAGGAAATCTATTAGTAGCCCAACGGGTCTTCCAGTCGATCCTTTATTTGGACCCACATCCCAAGCTGTTCCTGCAATATCTAAATGTGCCCATTTTATCCCATCGGTAAATTTAGCAAGAAATGCTGCAGCTGTTATAGCTCCACCATACCTGCCTCCTATATTCTGAATGTCCGCAAAGTTTGTTTTAAGTTCATCAAAATAATCATCATATAAGGGTAATTGCCAGACTCGATCACCAGTGCGTTCAGCAGACTTTTCAATGAGAGTAGCTAATTGTTTGTCATTAGAAAATAATCCAGTAGGGTATTTGCCTAATCCAACTAGACATGCTCCTGTTAATGTTGCCATATCTAGCATGTATTTAGGTTTATATTTTTTCGAATACGTAATTGCATCACAAAGAACTAATCTTCCTTCTGCATCTGTATTAAGGATTTCTATAGTAATCCCAGACATGCTAGTTACAACATCTCCAGGTCTGGTTGCTTGGCTTCCAGGCATATTTTCTGCACATGCTAAAACTCCTATTACATTTTTCTTCATTTTCATTTCTGCGCAAGCCTGAAGGGTTCCAATTACACTCCCAGCTCCAGACATATCAAATTTCATTTCATCCATTGTTGAAGCAGGTTTTAGGGATATACCGCCTGTGTCAAATGTAATTCCTTTTCCAACTAAAACAATAGGGCGTTGATTTTTAACAGGTAGATATTCGATAGTTACAAGTTTGGCTGGTTGCTTGCTACCCTGTGATACAGATAGAAGTGAATCCATTTTCAAGGCTTTCATTTTAGCTTCATCTAATATAGTTATTTTAAGAGATTTATTTATTTTCTTTAGTTTTAAGGCTTCATTACTTAAATAAGTAGGAGTACAAATATTAGGCGGCGTATTGCCCAAGTCTTTAGCTTTCTTTATGCCATTTGATATTGCTTTAGACATAGTAACAATCTGATTGAAATTATTTTTTGTTACCTTACTATTTGCTATCAGTATACATTTTTTGAGACTTGATTTAGATTCTACTTTCTTAATAGAGAATTTATATTCTGAAGACTCAGAGGCAATAATGACCTCTTTAATTGCTGTATCTATAAGATTTTTACTATAGATATTCTTGATATTAACAGATATATTTTTAGCGTTAGTCTTACTTATTTTTTTCAAAACTGAGATAATTATCTTGTTAAGTATTATTGGTGATAGCTTATCTTTATTTCCAAGCCCAAAAACAATTACTTTTAGATTCTGATCAATATTGTCATAAATTCTATAATCTCCAATATCACCAGATATTTCATTATTTTCAATACTCTTCTTAATAGTTGCTTTTATGCTAGAACTTAGTTCCTTATCAAGATGATTTAGTTTTTTATCCTTGTATAGCCCAATTATATGATAGTCTATTGAGGAGTTTGTGCTCATTTGTGCAGCAATTGTATAATCCATAAATTTTTCCCTTTTAATTTTATTCTGAAAATATAACAATAGATTAACATTTTTTTATAAAAACTTGTAAAATTTAGATAAAATATATTATTCATGCTTAACACTTTAAATAAATATTTAATCAGAGAAACCCTATATACCTCTATATCTGTGTTAGTAATATTATTAGTCATACTATCATCAAATACTATGATGAGGTTGATAGAAGCAGCCGCTGAGGGTAATTTTCCAACTTACCTTTTATTCCCTACTATCCTAATTAAAATAACGCAATACTCTATTTATTTGATCCCTATTAGCTTATTTTTTGGTATTCTTCTAGCTCTTGGAAAATTTTATAATTCCAATGAAATGGCAGTAATCTCATCTGCAGGACAATCTCCAATCAACCTTGGAATGACAATGATGTATTTAGTTTTGCCTACATCAATCATTGTGGGCATTTTTACACTATATATCACTCCACTTGCTACTGATTATCGTTATAAAATTGAACATAGATTAGCTAATGAGGAAAGAATAGAGGAAATCAAGCCTGGAAGATTTACTTCATCGCAAAGTGGTACAGCAACATTCTTTGTGGAAGGTGTGAAAGATGGAGATTTGAATAATATTTTCTTTAGCTCCTTGAGAGACGACAAGGGAACGGTAGAGAGCTCATATTCAGCATCATACTTTTTTGATGAAGATGAAAGAAAATATATCTTATTAAAAAAAGGCATAATTAATGAACTTTTAGATGGAGTTCAAAATAGAATTACTACTTACGAGGAACATGTTATACAGCTAGGACAGAACTTGCCAACATATACGAATAACAGAGCTGCTGCTAAATCCACCATTGAATTGGCATTTAGTGATAAAAAAACTGACTCAGCAGAACTTCAATCTAGATTATTATTACCTCTAACAACATTGATACTTGGATTTTTAGCTATACCCCTTAGTTACTCAGCACCCAAGAAAGGTAGGTATAGTAAAATTTTCTTAGGTATTACAGCATACTTTATTTATTTCATTTCCACTTCAATAACAAAAAAACTATATCTTATTGGCTATACACCAGATTTTATGGGAATTTGGTGGATACATATTATCGCATTAGGCATAGTAGTTCTCCTTTATTATAATGATAATACAAAAATACCCGGGAGAAGTTAGTGACTATTTTAAATAAATATCTTTTGAAACGTTTTTCTTATGGCATTTTAGTTAGCGCCATACTTTTACTCTCTATAGAAACATTTTTTTCATTTACAGCTGAGACTGATGACCTAAATAATGGAAACTATAATTTTATTGAAATGATAAAATATTTAATACTTACCTTACCAGGTAGTATGAAAGAACTTTTTCCTTATGCATTGTTAATTGGAGCATTATTGTCACTAGGATCTATGGCCGCGGATCTAGAATTTGTGGCGATGCAGAATGCTGGTATTTCTGTTAAGAAAATCATCAATATAATCTTGATCCAAGCATTTGTAATATCTGTCATTTTTTATTCATTGTGTGATTTTTTTGTACCGCAGTTCAGTAAGCAAGCTGAACAAAATAAGAACTTTGCAATTAGCAAAAGGATGATACATGAGGCAAATGGCGTATGGTTCAAGGATCGCAATAAATTTATTAAGGTTCATGAAGTATATTCTAATAAACATTTACGTCATATTAATATTTATGAGTATGATCAAGAAAATGTCTTAAAGAAATTTACAAGTATCGGGGATGCTAAATTTATTGATAACAAATGGTCGCTTACAAGCATCGAGGAAATTTCATTTCTTGAAAACCCTATGAGTATAGTAAAATATAATAATAAATCTGTTGATACTCTAATTAATCAAAATCTCTTGGATATAAAGACACAAGATTCTATTAATTTATCAATTATTGATGTTATGAGTAATATTAGCTATCTGGATGCTAATAACTTGGATAATAGTATACAAAAAAGAATATTTTGGGAGAAGTTATTACAGCCTTTTTCTACCATCATTATGTTATTCCTTGCAATGCCATTTATTTTTGGGAAATATCGAAACAATAATCTTAGCAAAAGAATTGTCATAGGAGTTTTATTGGGAGTGACATTTTTTATCATATCTTCTATCTTATCTAACCTAGGTAATGTCATTGGTATGATGCCAATATTAAATGTATTGGCGCCAAATATTTTATTCATTTATATAGGATATTATTTGTATCAAAACCATTTAGAAGAAGGTTTAAGATAACTTCTCTTTTTTTATAATTCTAGTTTTTGATACAATGTCATGTAGTGATCTACTGTTGAATAACAGCAGTATATGACCTCCTAATATTGAAACCACTATTCTTAATATGGTCTGTGAAAATTTAATTTTATTATCTTGATTATCATTTACTAGATAAGTTTTCCATGCCTTCATGCCTAATGTTTGATTATGTTTAATCCAAAACCAAGAGTAATAAAGAATCACAATGAACAAAAGATAGATCTTGTAAAACATATTATTAATAATAGCTTCCCCATCTGTAAATATATGCACCGGAACAGACATAAAGAATAATACTGAAAATACAAGCATGAAGTCATAAATACAAATCACTATATTTTGTAAAAAACCTATTTCTTTATACGAATACTCTTTCATACTAAAACACCTCAGCAAAGGGAATTACTTCTACTATATCACCTTTGTTAACAGATTCTGTATCAGATGACAATTTTATATAACAATTGGCTTCTGACAAAGTACTTAATATATTAGAGCCTTGCAAACCCTTGGTAGTTACAAAAATCTTGTCTTTGATTTGACTTAAAAACCCACGTTTGAATTCTACGCGCCCTTTCTTTTTTGACATCTTATGTGTAGTAATAGCTCTTAAATATAATTTTTTATGAATATTTTGTGAAACTAATTTTTGAATTGCAGGTTGAACAAATAACTCAAATGTTACTATTGTCGAAACTGGGTTTCCTGGTAAGCCAAAAAAATATGCATTTTTTATTTTGCCAAAAGCTAATGGACGACCAGGTTTAACAGATATCTTCCAAAATTTTATCTTACCTACCTTATCAAGAATTTCCCTAATATAATCAGCATCACCAACAGAAACTCCTCCGGTTGTTATTATCAGGTCGGAGACTTTTGAGCACTGTAGAAACTTTTTTTCTATATCTTTCTTATTGTCTTTCGCCACTCCCATGTCTTTTATGATAACTGGCAAATCAACCAATAAACCATACAGTAAATATCTATTACTATCATAAATATCGCCAAGTTTTAATTTCTTGCCAATTGAAATAAGTTCATCTCCAGTTGAAAAGAAAGAAATTATTGGTTTTCGCATTACTTTTATTTTTTTTATTCCTATGGATGCAAGTATACCAATATCTATATATCTTATTTTCTGGCCTTTCTTTATTACAATAGATGATTTTTTTATATCCTCTCCGATAAATCTTATATTCTGTTTTTTTTGAAAAATATTGCCAAATTCTATATTTGTTCCACTTATGTCTACCATTTCATTCATGATTACAGCATCTGCGTTATCTGGGATAACAGCACCTGTCATAACTCTGACAGTCTGGCCATTTTCTAGTTTTTTTCTATACGGTTTCCCTGCATATGAAATCCCTGCTTCAAGAAGAATAGTTTTTTCTTTTGTGGATAAATCACTGACTTGAACCGCATAACCATCCATTGCCGAGTTTTTAAATGTTGGGATATTAATTTGAGATTTAATATTTTCTGATGATATTCTGCCTATAGCATTCTTTAAATTAATATATTCATGTTTATTGATACTTTTGATTGATTTTCTTATTTTCGCTATAGCGTCTTCAATCCCTAGAGAAGTAGGATCAAATTCATTAATACAGTTATTATCTATTTTTTTCTTCATAATTTATGGTCATGCTTATATTTTTAAATTATAGTATAAGTATAGATAACGTTTAGTATGTAAGCCAATGATAATGCAAGAATCTTTTAAAGATAATATTATTGAAAATTATTGTGACACCATATGGGTCGAAAAAGGACTTTCTAAGAATACGATCAGTGCTTACTCTTCAGACTTAAATCAATTACTGCTATGGCAACAAAAGGATAATAAAGATTTAATTGATTGCGATGCTTCAGATTTAAATTCATATCTTGCAGATAAAATACAGCGTGGCGACTCCACCTCATCAGTAACGAGATCATTATCCTCAATTAAAGGTTTCTATAGATGGTTAGCGCAAAATAATTATATACCCCTAAATCCTTCAGAATTACTTGAATCACCAAAACAAAGAAGAACTCTTCCTATAAACTTAAGTGAATCTGATGTAGAAAAAATTCTAGATGCGCCTGATCTTAGCTCCAACAATGGCTTGCGTGATAAAGCTATTCTAGAGCTTTTATATGCGACAGGACTTCGTATTAGTGAGCTAGTAAATTTAAAAGTTGAGCAGATCGATTTAACAAGGGGTTACATGAAAGTCATGGGCAAAGGCAGTAAAGAAAGGGTTGTACCAGTTGGTGATTCTGCTTTATCATGGATAACTGCTTACCTTAACAAATCTAGATTGTCTTTCGTAACTAATAGTGACAATGCTTATTTGTTTCTTAGTAATAGGGGAAAGCAAATTTCAAGAAAGCTTTGCTGGAGTTTTATAAAAAGTTATTCTAAACAAGTTTTAATTACTAAAAGTGTATCTCCGCATGTATTGAGGCATGCTTTTGCAACCCATTTATTGAATCATGGTGCAGACCTAAGATCTGTACAAATATTATTAGGTCATTCAAGTTTATCAACGACGCAAATATATACACATGTTGCGAAAGAAAGATTAATTAAGTTTCATACAAAATTCCACCCTAGAGGCTAACACTCCATGAAAAAATATATATTAATCTTTTTTACATTTATATTGATTAGTTGTAGTAACAATACAACAAACGATAGTTCTAAATCAACTCCTGAAGAAGCGCTAAAAAAATCTTATCCTAATATAATAATAGAAAGTATTAATAAAATTAATAATAACTTTTATGAAGTCATTATTAAAGATCAAATATTTTATCTAACATCTGATTATCAAAACATTATTTATGGCGGAAATCTTATTGATCTGGAGACACAAACTAATCTGACTGATATATCAAAAAGAAATATTAGGAAAGAAGCAATTGCTAACTTGGATGTTAATGATATGATCGTTTATAAACCTAAATTAACAAAGCATGTCTTAACGATCTTTACTGATACTTCATGTCCTTACTGTAGAAAACTTCATAATGAAGTAGGTGAGCTTATGAAAAATAATATTGAAGTCAGATATGTTTTATTCTCGAGAAATGGTAATTCAGGAGATGCATATACTGATATGGTTTCCATATGGTGCTCAAAAGACAAAACTAAAAGTTTAGATAAAATTTTCGAGGGTGATTTTATAGAGAATGATGATAAGTGTTTAAATCCTATTAGCGCAAACTTAAGTCATGCACAAAGCTTATCTGTTAATGGAACACCTATGATTTTTACAGAAAATGGTGATGTAATACCTGGGTATCAGCCAAGCGCTTCTATTGTGGATTTCTTAAAGGCAAGTTTAGCTAATTAGATATTTCTTATATCTTCTTTCTTCATCGATAATATATTCTTCAATTTCATTAATATAATCTTCTTCATTTTTAAACTTCTCATTTTCTCTAAGATTATTTATTGCTTCTTTAGCCTTTTTAATTGTACACCACTCAACTTTTATATCCTTTTCTTCATCAAATACTTTTCTTGCTATAAATGCTTGCCTTTGATCCCTTTCGTTATCTGTTAATTCATCTGGATATTCTGAATATATTATTCTTTTAGATATTTCTTTCAATCGTTTGTCTTCAAATTCATTTGAAATTTTATATTTTTTCTTTGGATCTTTTTCATTCCTGAAATTTTTCATTTTTAATCTATCTGTAGGGCCAGAAAACCCACTGTATAAGGTTTTTTCTAAATATTCTGGTTGAGGCTGATTTACCTGGAAGTCATCTAGCCTGTCAACTAGAGCCTGATTCAAATTGTCGATAAAACTTGTTGATGATTTAGCTTTGTCAGCTTCTTTTGATAGCTTGTCAAATTCAGTATCTTTAAAACATGGATTATTTTTAATATATGTTCTGCTGAAAAGAATAGGTGCTTTATTTGATTTAAGTAATTTAATTATTTTTTGTTTACTTTCAATTAATGAATATATTGCTGATACTCTCGCTTCCTCATGATCTTCAATCTTATGATTGAGATCAAAGAAGGCCAATTCTTTTTTATAGTTAGGATTTGACGTTAGTAAAACTAATGGCGTCAGTTTTGCTGAGTTTGTATGTGTTGGTGCAGCAAAAAAATATTCATCAGATGTTAAATGATTTAATAATAAATCATGGCTTATAGAATTCATACATTCTTCCCAGAACTCTTTATTTTTATTCTTTATTAATTCAGCTAGCCCTATTGTTGCAATTACATCACTCATTGCATCATGTGCCGTCTCATGCAATATATTATTTGCTTTTGCTAAAGCTTCAAGCTTATAGCTTGGTTTATCTGTTTTTGGGTTGATCGGAACTTTAATTAGATTTAGGTCCAGAGGGATAAGAGCAAGAACAATTTTAAAGAGATCACCTCTACAGTTTTGTTTTGTATTCGTTATATATGGATCATAGAGTGATTGAAATAAGCTATTACGTAATACTTCTTCATCAAACCAAATACTATTATAACCAATAAAGGTAGCGGGTGACCATTCTTCAAATTTATTATTAACCTTCTCCATCATTTCATAAAATGAGATATCATTTTTTAATTGGGTAATCTTGACTTTATTTACTAACAGGGCAGTAGGGTTTGGAACCACGCCATCTTTCAATTTGCATGTATAATTAAATTCATCAATAATCTTAAAATCTTCATCTACTAATGCTGCTGCAATCTGTATTGGTTGATCAAAATTTAGATTTATTCCTGATGTTTCAAAATCATAGAAGACATAATTCATTTATATTCCTCTCTATATATAGTAATATATTTTTAATTATACATCATCATTGTGAAAAACAAATATACATCATCTGATATCGAAGTTTTAAAAGGAATTGAGCCAGTCCAAAAGCGTCCTGGCATGTATACAGACACATCCAACACCAATCATCTTATACAGGAACTTATTGATAATAGCGTAGATGAAGCTATATCAGGTTATTGCGATGAAATTACTATCACTCTACATGATGATTATTCAGTCACTGTAGAAGATAATGGCAGGGGAATGCCTATCGACTTGCACCCAACCCATAAAAAATCTGGAGTTGAGGTTATAATGACAAATCTGCACTCAGGAGCTAAATTTTCCGAGAAGAACTATAAGTTTTCAGGAGGACTGCATGGTGTTGGAGTATCCGTTGTTAATGCGCTATCACAAGACATGAGTCTAAAGATTTACCGTGATCAAGACCCTAAAGAATATTCAATATCTTTCCAAAACGGAAAACTCAAGAATAAGTTAAAAAATATCAAGAATACTACTAAAAAGAAGCATGGCACATGTATTAGTTTTAAACCAAATGCAAAATATTTTGACAATATAGCTGCCAGCATTAGAGAATTAACGCACCTAATTAAGGCAAAATCTATATTACAACCAAATTTGAAAATGATCTTGGTGGATGAAAAATATGGAACAAGTAGGCAAGAGTTTTTTCATGAGGGAGGATTAAATGATTATTTAATTAGTTCAATGAATAGTGATTATGAATATATTCCGAAGGATACTTACTCGGGAAAAATAGAGGACAGTAGCTATTATTTAGAATGGGCAGCTGTATGGTCTATTGATCAAGTAGAATTAATACAAGATAGTTATGTTAATTTAATCCCCACAATTTTTGGTGGCACTCATGTTAATGCTTTTAAGGCAGCTATAGTAGATGCGATGAGAGAGTTCTGTGATAGGCATAATATGCTTCAGAAAAATTTAAGGCTGACACCTGAAGATATATGGAAAAATACATCATTCATATTATCTTTTAAAATGAGTAACCCGCAGTTTTCAGGTCAAACTAAAAGTAAATTACAGTCAAATCAAATTTTATCCACGTTAACATCAAAAATTAAGGATAAATATGAACTATGGCTTAATAAGCATTTTGAAATGGCAGAAAAATTAGCCTTACTCGCGATAAATAATGCTCAAGCAAGGATTCTTGCAACAAAACAAGGGTCTAAAAAAGTAAATGTTAAAAATATTATACTTCCAAGTAGACTTTCAGATTGTGCATTGAAAGATATTAAGGTCAATGAGTTATTTTTAGTCGAAGGCGATTCAGCTGGGGGCTCAGCTAAACAAGCAAGAGATAGAACTTGCCAAGCAATATTACCTCTAAGAGGAAAAATATTAAATACCTGGGAGCTGAATTCTATCAGGATACAAGAATCAAAAGAGGTAAAAGATATTAGTATAGCCATAGGCGTTGAACCCGGTTCTGAGAATATAGATAATCTAAGATATGGCAAGATCTGTATCCTTGCTGATGCTGATTCTGATGGGTTGCATATAGCAACCTTATTAACAGCATTGTTCTTTAAACATTTTAAACCTCTTATTGACTCTGGTCATATCTATGTTGCTAAGCCACCTCTTTTTAGAATAGATATAAAAAAGGAAACATACTATGTGGTTGATGAAAAAGAGAAAGATAAGTTACTTAAAAAGTTTAAATTAGAAGAAGAGCATCCATCAGTTTCAATAACAAGATTTAAAGGTTTGGGAGAAATGAATCCTAGCCAGTTACGAGAAACGACTTTGTCGAAAAAAACGAGGAAACTAATTGAACTGACTCCATCACCTAATAATAAAGATTTTCCACTAATGGATATGTTATTGTCCAAGAAAAAATCTAATGAAAGAAAAATATGGCTTGAGAAGAAAGGAGATCTAGCGCAGATTGATTAAACTATGACCATTGATTTAGAGGATATTATAAAAGATTCAGACCCAAATATAGAAAAATTACCTATTAAGGATTTTTCTGAAAGAGCTTATTTAAATTATTCGATGTACGTAATACTGGATCGAGCGTTACCACATATTTCAGATGGTCTGAAGCCTGTCCAAAGAAGAATCTTATATGCCATGAGCGAACTATCTTTGTCTCATACATCAAAGTTCAAAAAATCAGCAAGAACAATTGGAGATGTTTTAGGTAAATTTCATCCACATGGTGATACAGCATGTTACGAGGCCATGGTAATGTTAGCACAACCATTTTCATATAATCATCCTTTCATAGAAGGTCAAGGAAATTGGGGCACACAAGATGATCCAAAATCATTTGCAGCTATGAGGTATACAGAATCAAGATTAACAAAATTTGCAGATCTTTTCCTCGATGAAATAGACATGGGGACAGTAAAGTGGCTTCCTAATTTTGATGGAACAATAAATGAGCCAAGAACTCTACCGTCAAAAATTCCCAATATATTGATAAATGGTAGTTCAGGAATTGCTGTTGGCATGTCAACAGACATACCTTCACATAACCTTTCTGAGGTTATAGCTGCAACAATAACGCTGATCAAAGATCCAAAGACATCAACCTTGGATCTAAGTAAAATTATTCAAGGGCCAGATTTTCCTACCGGTGGAGAACTACTTAGTAATGACTCTGAGTTAGAAAATATATATGAGACAGGGATTGGAAATATTAAACTGAGAGCTACTTTTGAAGAAAAAGGAAAAGAAATAATCATTAACTCATTACCATATCAAGTTGTTACTAATAAAATTATCGAGCAGGTTCAAGATCAAATAGTCAATAAAAAAAGTATATTTATCGATTCTGTAAGAGATGAATCAGACCAAGATAATCCAGTTCGTATTATTTTAAAAACTAAAGGAAAAATACATAAAGCAAATGAAATTATGTCTCATTTATTTTTTACAACAGACCTGGAGAAAAGTTATAGAGTAAATATGAATATGATTGGCTTAGATGGAAAGCCTCAAATTAAAAATTTACAAGGAATCATTCTTGAATGGATAGAATACCGCCTTACTACAATCAAAAATAAACTATCATTTGAGCTAGATAAGTTAGTAAAAAGAATACATTTATTGGAAGCTTACATAATTGTGTATCAAAATTTGGATAAAATTATTCATATAATAAGAAATGAAGATAATCCAAAAGTAAAACTTCAAAAATCTTTTAAATTTACAGATGC
>MDSV01111021.1_pt1 | contig 13279 bp, 20 predicted proteins | sample 810851 | NCBI WGS metagenome assembly MDSV01 (sample SAMN05326640, study PRJNA326480) | marine metagenome | isolation source: seawater | place: Atlantic Ocean: North East | collected 2012 | reverse complement strand
TTTGTTGTTGTTTTTCTAATTGGTGTAATATCGTAAAAAGCCTGACCTTGTTCTATATAGTATTTGGATTCTGTCCCCACACCCAATAAATCAGAACCATCTAAAGCAACCCAGTTAAATAAGCCTCTGGCTGTGCCTATATATGTATTTTGAGAATACTTCTCCCAACCGCCTATCACCTCTGGATAGCCCTGCCTGAACCTGATTAAATCACAGTCTACCCATCCGCCCTCATTAGAGTAAGATGTGATATCCCTGTTTATTCCGGGGGTAAATTGCAGTTTGCTTAAAGCCACAGATATTCCCCTTATATTTCATCAGGCCAGTCATTTATTTTAGCAATAGTTTTTAATGAACCATCCGAATTACGCTCATCCTCAAACAAAGCCATGAACGCTGTAAGGTTAGCAGCGCCATTCAAAGCTGTCTCTATCTCTCCGCATTTGGTACGGACGGCATCCCTATATGTGGTAACTGAACTCGGTATGGCGGTGGACTTTTCTGCTTTACGAGTAACATACCAATCATGCACCGCTAGTTTGTTATTTGCTGTTTCCTTTGTCTGCGCTACCCACACAGACTTTAGGCCAAGCTGAACCATTTGCTGACCAGTCTTGGGGTCATTAACAGCCTTTCCATCGTCATCAACCACATTTACATCTGTTAGACTTTTTGGGATTAACGTGCCATCAGTTTCTCTACCAGAGTAAAAACGACTATCAAAGGGTGCTTCTGATGCTGGTGGGTCTTCCCATGTAATACCTATAGTTTTCTTTGCATCTGCACTATAACGCATCCATACTTTTGGGTATTGCGTACCATCTGTACCAGTAAACTCTCGTCCCTGTCTGATCGTTTGTCCATTATATTTCCACGGCATAATTATCTCCTATCGTGCATTAGCAAATTTAAGTGGGGCTTCGGCAAAGCAGAGGTATATGAATGTACCACCGTTAGCGTTCATAAGGCTGTTTTGATGTCTTAACTTAAATCCATTAGATAGAAAGTCTATTAATGTTGAATCAGTATATTCTTGACCAGAGGAATTAATATTAAGCATTTGAGCCGTAACATTATCTGGGTCTCTTTTATTATCCCTCATTAGCCAACTATCTGCTCCATCTGTACGTTTTATGATTAACCACGCTGGTCTAAATCCTGTATAAATAAACGGGCCATTTGCGTTAAAATTTCCAGTGTATGACCCAACTTTGCTATAGCCTTCTACACTATGAAAACAATACGCTATTTTTTCAGTGTCGCTGCCTAAATCAGAATGCCCACCCAAATATCCACCAAAACTAAATACTGTGGATGTAGGAACTGTATCATTAAAATGATTATACCCCGGATTGTAGGCCGCACCTGAAGTTTCAAGATTTAACATGTGAGTATTAGCAAGCACATCAGGCACTTGCACAAACCAGTTAGTTCCGTCTTTATCACTAGGTTTAGCAATTATGATATCGGGGGCAGCAGTAAGACCATGAGCTACTGTTCCTGAAGACACACCACTAGCATCCCAAGCCACAACAGAAAACCCTGCGTCTGTATTAGCTGTTAGTTTTTTTGCGGCTAGTGACCCAGCCAATGCCGAGCCGAGATTACTACCATCTATTTTTACACTACCAGCTGTTGGAGTAGCCCCATTCCCAGCAGAATTATCTGCCGTAGGTGTTCCACCCGCCAGCCAGTTCCAAGCCACAAAAGTAGCTGAAGACGCATTTACATTACCACTACTGCCTACTGTAAAACCATCAGCACCATAAGCAGTCAAATAATTAGCATTATCTTGCTCTCCATCAGTGGCTTGTGCCTGTAGTAACTTTGTACCTCTTGGTGAATCGAACAAATTATGTATTGTGGCAGCACTTCGTGATTTTATCCAGACCCAATCAGGTTGGAAACCAACACCTGTAATGGCATTAGAAGATGCACCATCGCCAGTGTAAAGCACCGTGTTAAAGTAATCGTCAGATTGTCTGCTTTGTCCGGGGCCGATTGTTATGTCTGGCATATTAGAAGAACACAGAGCTAAAAACCCACTTTCTATGTAATTAAAGTCTCCTATGCCTCCCGCATCGGAAGCACCCTGAGAAGTAAGCGAACCAGCAAAACTTCCGTCCTGACCAAAATTTGCTATTAGGGTTGTGCCAGCATAATCATGGCAACCTATAAACCAAGTGCTACCCGTTGCAGTGAATGTATACGTTGGATTAGAACCAGCAGATGGGTCACCATTATTGTTGCCGCTTGAGTCATACCAAATAGTAGTTGAGCCGCTTACGTCCCTGCGACCGAACCATAGCTTACCATTGTCAATATCAAAACAAAGAAGCCCTATGTCACCAGTGTCAAAGTTTGTGGCATCAAATAACTGTGAACCACTAGAGCTAGTGGCGCTAGTTCCGGTGTATACTCTTGCTCTAAAATCAATCCCGTAAGTGTCATCTATGCTTCCAATGTAATTACTACCATTGACGTAATATAAACGATCCTCACGGACAACCCCAAACATTCCCCTATCATCGCCAGACACATACAAAAATTCAGCGTACCACTTACCAGATGTAACAGCTATTGTTGCGTAGCTTGTGTCGTAATCTGATCCAGAGCCAACAAGCTTTAAGTTTCCCTCTGATAAAGTAGGGACTCCACCAGAAACGACTAACGGGTTTAACGTAGCAAAATTATTAGTCGGGCTGTCTAGCACGACATCTGTTGCGGCTAGGTTAGTTCCAGTAAAGTCAATATTATTTGAACCTGAATCATTGCCAATATCTGAACTATTATCAAATTTAAGATAAAACCCTGCGTTGCCTAATGTTAATCCTGAAACATTTTTTGGAACCCAAACTCCGTCTTGCGTCTCGCCGAAATCAGATATCGAGGTATCCTGACCATCAATAGAAATAAACTCAGCTATATACCCTGCTAAGTCGTCAGTGTCGCTAACACTACCAATTCTCATAGTGCTTCCCGTGTGCCAATTCATAAGAGTGTCTTGTCCGGGGTGGCTATTTAAGTCTAATTGAGTGCCGTTAACATAAAATTTTGCTCTGTTTGCCGCCGTAGATTGCGTAGTGTCAATAATTAAGACGAGATGATACCAAGCAGAAAAATCACGAAAAACTTGAACAGCGCCCTCGCCTGCATAGGCTTGAAAACTAGAAGCACCCTCGTAAATGTAAATTCTATTGTCTGCAAAGAACTGTAGCATAAGACCTTGAGCATCTGCCCAAAATACAGTGTTGACACCTGACCCTGATCCTGCTCGTTTTACCCAACAACTTATCGTAACTTTTTTTCTATTAGTTGCTGTCGGAGATGCAGAAGATATTGTGAGGTATCCACCAGACGAATCATCTATTTTTAACGATTGATCAATGGTGTGACTATAAAACGAACCTAGCGCACCTCCCGGCGCACCAGAGCCACCCAAACCACCATGATTGGATTTAATTAAACTCATTAAGTCAAAGCTCCAGATGCTGATACTGCTATGGTATTAGCTGTGCCGCTATCTACACTACAGAAGTAAGCAAGATGATACGTTCCAGCCGTTGATAATGCGGTTAGAGCAGTAGCGTTAATAGCTATGTCTGCATGTGCAGAAACAGTGTGACCACCACTATTGATTAAAAGTATATTGCCCGACTGCCCTGCATCTCCGTTAGTAAATGTCAGAGTAAAGTCACCTGAAGGTGTGCATTTAAAATCATTACCATCAGCGAGATTAAAACTGCCATCATTGTCTGTGGTAACGTGACCGACTGACCTACCACTAACTCCGATATCATCATTTATCGTAAAGATAGTTGTTCCAGTAGCTATTGAGGCAACAGTTGCATCAGCGTCATTTTTAATTGTTACATCTGTACCCGAACCCTGACCAGTGAGAATTAATCCCTCAGCAGCAGTAAAACCAATCGCCGCGCTATCTCCGGCAGAGGTGTCGCCATCTGGCTCAAATGTAGCCGCTGTAGCAACCCCAACAATATCCACATTTGTTGTACCAGTCGGAACAACAAGAACATCCGCGTCTGCGTCATTCTTCATGGTTATGTCATTAGTGCTACCCTGACCAGTTACAATAATGCCTTCTGCTGCGGTGAAGCCAATCGCCGCATTATCACCAGCGGCAGTGTCTCCATCAGGCTCAAAGGTCTCTGCTGTAGCCACGCCTACAATATCTACATTTGTTGTGCCTGTAGGGACAGCTAAAACAGTTGCGTCAGCATCGTTGACTAATGTGATGTCATTTGTAGATCCTTGACCAGTAACAATAACACCCAGTGCCGCCGTATAACCTATAGCCGCCGCATCACCAGCAGAGGTGTCTCCTGAAGGAAGTAAAGTGCCAGCAACTGAAAAATCACCTGCTATGGAAAGATCGGTAAATGCATCAACAACCGCCGCACCACTTCCTGCTCCATCTAGGTAAACCGCAGATACCTTCCCGTTTCCTATGGTGACATTTGATCCAGAACCCTGACTTATTATGATGTTGTAAGGGCCAGAGCTTCCGCTATCTGTGGTGGCGTTTTCTATAAAGTGAACACGACTTATTGTGTTTGGCGAAATGGTTATGGTGCAATCTGAGTCTAACGCGCCAGTGTATTTAATGTACATTGATCTGGCAGGATCAGTTGACCCATCTGCTATAGCACTAGCATGAGTATCAGCATTTGTGGTTATGGCCTCTGTGCCAAAACTTAATGCTTCACCAATAAGCTCAAGATTTGTATTAGTGGTTGTTCCCCAAGTACCAGAACCATCGCCAGTACCCAGCTCGTTAAGTCTTAAATCATTTACATAGGTGCTTGCCATTTTACTGTCCTTACGCCGCTATATCTAACCAGTTTGGTGTTTGTGAAGGTGTTATCTCCTGCCAGAAAATTTCTTCTCCAACCCCGCCAGTAGCCGACACACCTGTGACACTAGCCCCTATTGAAAGAGGAGAAACAAAAGTGCCGTTACCAACAGAGTTTGTTGCCGTAACACCAGTCACGGGAACTGTCGCCCCAGCAGCAGCAGAGGAGGCTGTTCCCAAAGCCGTTGTGCCAGACACACCAGTAGGCACAATGTGGAAGCCTAAAATGGCTGGCGTATTTGCAGTGCCTCCCATAGCACTGTGATTACTACAATAATAATACAGTGTCGGAGCGCCTGACGCTACCGTGATCTCTGTATAAGCCCCAGAGCTTCCCGGAGTGCCATTTGTTGTTACACCTGTAGTATAAGCAGATCCACCAGCATGAGTTCCGTTAGATGTTTCGCTTAACCTTAATGGGTGACCACTATTACTGCTGTCAGACTGATCAAATCTATATGTGTTTCCTTCGTATAGTGTTAGTGTCGCCTGCTGTACGCCGTCTATATAATATTTATTACCAGATCCGGGATTAACTACAGTTACAGCCAGAGTTATCGTAGTGGCAACATGCTGGCTTATTAACGCGGAAGCGGAAACACCAGTAATACCAAATACAATACCTGTATCAGATACCGCTGTACCCAGTGATGCAGTGGCAGAAAAACCGGTAACCTCTACGGCGATAGGGTTATTCCAAGCCCCTTCACCCCAACCGCCTCTACCCCATCCGGTAATATTAGCCACTATTTACTCCACTAAGCTATGCGAATAATCGCATTGCTCGCGTCTGCTGTAGGGAACTGAACAGTGAAAGTGCCTGATGTTGATGTTTTGTTTGACCCAAAATCCAATACACAAACCGCTTTATTACTATTCGTGCTATTGTATATTAAAGCACCCATAGCGGTTATTGTTGCTGTAGTAAAACTTATGTCAGCAAAGTCTGTAAAAGCCGTTGTCCCTGATGTGTTTGGGGCAACTTTGGTTAAGGTACCGCCGCCAGTAGCATAAGTTCCGCTTGACGCAACCTCACCAGTTGTCACCAACACTGTTGTTGTAGCACCTAAAGTGGCTGTGGAGCTTGACTTACCCCCACTGCCCTCTGCAAAAAGAGCCAGCTTAAAAGCATTGCCATTTGTGGCAAAGTTGTGTGTACCCAACATTAGCTCTTTCTTGAAAGATGTACACATTGCTTGTGCGATTGCCATTATATTCTCCTTATAGCATCTGCTAATTCTAGTTGACCCGCTTCACGAACCTTAGCGCATATTGTAGCACGTTCCTCCCTCCTCGCCAACTCCACATAGAATTGGAGAAGATTCCTAACTCTGTCCTTAAATGCTTCTGCTTGAAGCCTTATTTCTTCTGGAGAGCCTTCAGAAACATACACAATCTTATTTGTAGCCATCTCTGCAATTTGATCGTTTGAAAGACCACCACTGTCTGAAGTCATAACATTGACTGGCCCTAAACCCGTTTCTCCCGGACTAAACATTATCGTGTCTCCCAAATATTATTGGCTCATTATCTTGTGGTTCTGGTGGAGCAAACTCTGATTGTCTTGTTATTAACAGTGAACCATCTCTTACTGTTTGAACAAGAGGATCATCTAACCTGTGATATCCGTACAACTTTTCATTGTCGGGAACATTTGTGTCCAAAAGTGTTGAGTTGTGAGCCACCTCTATTTTTATTCCTTTGGATACGGCTATCGCCAACCAAAACTCTACACACGCCCTTCCAGACTCTGCCATACTGACGTTTTTGTAAGTATAGTCTATGCCATAAAGACACAGGGTCTTAACCTTACTCCATATTGCGTATGCCACAGCATAAGCCACAGTGTTATTAAAATAACAAAAGCCTAAGCCTGTAGCCACCTCCTTTAACGGGAAAAGTTCTAGGTAACTTATTCTATCGTCCAGTTGACAAGTGATAACTGGTTTTGTGTTTTTTGATAAAAATTCACGGGCAACACCTGTTTGTGTACCCGCGTTTTCTGTATCCAAAAACCTAGACACAGGATCCATCATAAATGTTTTGTCAACGTGTATGATTGCTCCTATGCAGTTTATTCCCCAAACCTCGTCAAAATGTTGTGAGGCTATTCTCGCAGAAACGTAATCAGCGTAACTGCTACCAAGCCCTACTATAGCTACTTTCATTGTCTCCCTATGTCCTCGGTCTTTCTGGAAGCCCCTCTCTGTAAGCGTCCGCGTTTTCTCTAGCCTCTGCCAAGTCTTTCAACCTAGATAAACTCTCTGCAAATCGAGATTCATATAAAGCAATTATATCAGGCTCACCCTTCATAAAAATATAAGCCTCTATCAAAGAGCCATACAAAAGAGAGTTTGGAGAGTTTTCACTAAGCCATGTGTACTCTGTGTCTGCCAAAGCTGTCAGACTGTTTGGCCTATAATAATAATGCAACTCAACTGCGTAATCCGCATTAGGGGTTGGCCCTAATATAAAATTAGCATTTACAAGCCCGCTTGTAGATGTAACAGATGAGTCAAAGAAACCATAATAAAGCGGCTTTCCTGTTGATGTCACATCAGGAAATGCCTCCCTCATAAAGTTGACATCCTTTTCTAAAAGGAAGCCCTCACTTCCAGAGGTCGTGATAAATAAAGAAAATGGAGCTAAAAAATCTGTGGGGGTTCTTAGATACTGATTGCCTGTGGTCATTACACCAGTAGCGTTCTTTCTAAAGTTCTCCAGATCAACATTAGAGAATATTCTTTGTTCTGCTGCTTTTATAAAGTTTGAAAGATTGGCAACGAAGGTCGCCTCGCTGTTGTCGGTATAAGATTGAATAGCGGTTTTTAGCTCACCAAAGGTAAAAGACATATTACTACCCTAAAGCTGTGACTGGCCCAGCACTTGCGAAAAAGCCGCCTCCAGAAACAGATCCCGTTGTTGCACCGCCAGAAACAGAAACGGTATAAGTATCAGATGATACTTTTGTTATAGAATACCCAGTGGACAACTCCATCACCGCCTGAGTTATGCCGTCAAATGGCTCGACAGTTCTAAACCTTACAGTGTCGCCTGTGTCTCTTCCGTGATTAACTTCTGTTACCGTTATTGTTGTTGTTGCTCCACCAGAGGCACCAGTCGTAAACGGATTGTCTTGCAGAAGATTAATTACATCAGGCTCCAGCCTGTTTGGCCTTGCATTAGCAAGTGACTGACCATCAGAAACCCTCACCCTACCAATAAAGTTTTGCGGGTGGTCATGGTCAACCACATCTTTTCCAACACGCATACCTGTTCTGGTTCCGTTCTTTATTTCAAAAACAAGGTCAGATAACTTGTACCTGAACCCTGTTTTATCACATATACCATATGCGTGTTTTCCTACTGCGTTAGGCATTTATTAACCTGCCCTTGTGAAACGCTTGCCTCTTGTGGCTGCGCCAGTGCCGCGCATTACACCACCTCTAGCCATGCCCTTCTTCTTCATCATGCCACCCTTAGCGTAGCCCTTTTTTTTCATGGCACCGCCTTTTTTCAATACCCTAGGTGGATTTTTATCTTTATTTTGCTTTTGATCGCGTAACTTACGAGCCTTTTCCAGCATTGCCTCGCGTCCTGACTTGCTTTCTTTAGTAGCCGCTGCCTTGCTTGGGGTTGGGGTCATGCCTGTACCCATCTTGGACTGTGCCTGCATAGAACGAGTTGCTGTGCGCTGACGCCTATCAGACTTGTTCTTCACATCCATATCAGCCATCTGCACACGGCCCATGCCCTTATATGGGTTGCCAGTCTTGGCGGCTTTACCAGCCTCCGCGCCCGGAATCTTGATAGATTGACCAACGCGAATCTTGTTGGCGTTCTTTATATTTGGGTTAGCAGAAAGAAGCGCCTTCAAGCTGATACCCTTTGACTTTGCAATCTGAGACAGTGTGTCGCCAGACTTAATCTTAACGTTGCCGCCTTTGGCATAGCCCTTTTTCTTCATGCGACCGCCAGCAGCCATTTTGCCCTTGCCGTCAGCAGCAAAGAATGGAACCTTCTTCCCATCCTTTTCAACCATTCTGAGCTTTCCGCCCTTGGACATGCCTTTTTTCTTCATGGCACCGCCCATAGCATAACCCTTCTTTTTCATCATACCGCCAGCTTTCATAGGCTTCTTTTTGGGTTTTTTCTTGAAAGGCATTGGGGTGAGTTTCTTTTTATTTGGTGGGACAACTTTGTCTTGGCCTTGTGGCCCGCCTTTTCGACCCAGCTTTCTAATCTTAATAGGCATATTACCCTCCTAGGTAAAATGTGTCATATGGTACAAATTTTAACGCAGAGGAATCTGTGTCCTCGTTTGCTGCCAGTTCAAACTGGAACTCATATTCCTGTTTTAGGGGGGCAACCCTATTTGCCACTTCTGGTTTTTTCATAGCTATATAATACGCTAATCCTGTCACCAAACAAGGCACAAACCTAGGGGGTACGGCGGCTGTTCCAGATATACCGGAAGTAACCCCATCTATCCCCAGAAGGTAGAAATAAGCGAGCGTATACGTTGCTGCACTGTCTGGTACAGGCCAGAGAGTAAAAGTTGTAGACGTTGCCAGCCTTTGCACAAAGATCTGCGAAGGCTTGCCTTCAGCGTTTTTATTGCTTGTTTTAGCGTATGTAGATACCGAAACCCTCTGAACGTCAGTATCGACCTGATTCGTGCCAGTACCTGTGCGAATCTGGTGTTCAATGATGTCAATAGTTCCCGTAGGCAACGTATAAGTTGCTGTGCCTGCTGTAAGAGCTTGCGTCCCAGCATTGATAGTCCACAAATTAAGTCCACGATTTTGCCACTCCAATGTTAAAAGGTTAAAACTCCGCCTAGCGGTTTTAAGGTCATACCCAGTTTGTAATGAGAGTCCCGCTCTTTCAAACGCCTCTTCAAATATTTCTGGTAGGTCGGGTGTTACAACAGCCATTATGTGACCTTCCTATGAGACTTTACTTTAGCTCGTATTTTTTTAGGCTGCTTTGCAAACTGCTTACCAGCCTTAGTTGCTCTTCTTTTAGCACGGGTGGTGGCCGCGTACTCCTTTGATGAGAGGGCTTTAATAGCTGATGACGGAAGATATCTCTCTCCTGTTGCTTTTGGCCCCTGTGTGGACGGTTTTCCACTCTTGGTTCTCCACTTTTGCTTCGTCCAAGACTTCAAACTTCTCTGCGATTTTTTTAACGGCATAAAGTTCCCTATAACTTTTACACATTAAGAGCTGCGGCTACAGAAGCTATTAAGAAAAAGAACAAACCAACAATCACTGCAATAAGAACAAAAACACCCAAAGCGGTTTTTATATTATCCTCTAGTTCTTTCTGCTTTCTTATCTTTTCTTTCTTGGCTGCTGCTGCGGCTTCTTTTGCTTCCCTTATCCTTTTAGCCCTCTCCTCGGTTATACTTTTCCAAGTTCCGTGACCAAACCTCATATCAATCATTGAGGCTATCTCTTGCATCTGCTCTTTGGCTAGTTTTGCATTGATAACCTCGGTTGCTACTGATTTTACACCAAATTGATCAGCAACACCACCAACACCTGATTTTTTACTTCTTAGCTTCTGTACCTGTTTCTCACCCTCAAATAGATTATCTATATAACCTGCTATATCCGAGACATCATTAGCCGTTCCGATGGCACTCTTAATGCCATCGACTGCCGCCTTAAATAAGGATATGCCAGCGAGAGTCTCTGCAATCATCTATTTTAATGCCATTTCTAAACAAAAACATTGATCTTTTTCATTATCAAAACCATGAACCGTACTAGCCACATGACATTTAGATATTGTGTCATGCATACTTATTATTTTTGTTTCTACTTCAACTGACGAGGTGTTAACAACGGCGCAAAATAATATATATCTGATCATTTCTACGCCTTACTTTTTTGTGACTTTCTTATACTTTCCTTGCCCTGCTTGAATATTCTAGCGACTTCTGTCTTTCCCATAACTTTAGCCCTCTGCTCCCCAACAGTAAGTATCTGTATTTTTCTAGCATAAGGCTTCTTAATCTTTTTTACTTTTGCAACAGTTGATCTAGCGTCTGCTGGTGTAGCGAACTTAATTCCAACTGTGTCCTTTGGGTTTTCGTCTGTGTACAATCTTCGACCAGAACCCTTTGGTTTTTTACCAGTACCTACCTTTGGATCTCTTTTTTTCCTCATTAGTTTCGATATCCGCCGCCAGCTTTCTTGTAGGCTTGTGCCATCATTTGAGCCTTTCTTGCTGACCACTGGCCCGGAGCGCCACCCTTTCCACCAGCCTTAATTCTATTGAATATTCTTTTTCTTAACGCGGGCTTTGTGTAGTTTCCTGCCTCGTTTACACGGGACTTTGTCTTACCACCCTTTTTCATTGGCTCAACATCACCACCAGACTCATATCTACTTGCTCTCAGGGTAGTGGATTTCAAAGGCTGGATTCCCTTAAATCCCTTCGTGCCTTTTGGTGTTTTTACCTTTGGCTTTCTTTTTGTTGTAGATCCGCCCTCTCTTAATTTAAGAGCAGACAATGTCTTTGCCTGACCAGCATGTGACTTGGATGCTTTCTTTAGAGCCTTTACTACTTTACCAACCTTCTTCTTTACGTTTCCACCTGACTTCAGCTCTTCAAGTTGACGAGGCTTTGCATCAAACCCTCTTCGAGACTTATTGGCATCCTTTTGTATTTTTTCTTTCATGGCCTGCTGTCTTGACTTTGCCTTTACACCAGTCTCTGGAGTCCTTTTCCTAATACCAGCCATGTAATCCTTACCAGCAGATCTAACCTTTGCTGCACCGCCAGAACTAAAAGAAGAGGCCTTCCTATTGTAAGACCCCTTACCTTTTTTTGGCTTTACTATGCTTGGTTTAATTTTTTTTACAGCTTTAGCCACTGGGTTTTTTACAGTTGCACTGCCACCACGTTTCATGGCTACTGGCTTTTTTGTTGGACACCTTCGCATAGTGTTTCTCCTTGACAGCAATCATCTACTACAGACCCACAAACAACACACTGATCGTGACCATGCACATTAACTGTTTTTAAGCTGCCCTGACATCTGGGACATCTGGGGCCGCAATGTTCCTTAACCAAAGAATGTTTTGACTTTATTTCGCTTGTTGACATTCTTTTTGTGTTTACCGGGACGGCGAATCCGTTTCCGCTTGATATGTACACTTTCCACTCTCCTTGCCATCAGGACTTCCTATTGGCCTTTCTTGCCGTGCTTGTTCTTCTAAACGATCTATTAACAGACGCTCTAACAACCTTTAGATTAGATGATCTGTTGTCCCTTGGGTTGCCATTTTTATGGGCCACATCTTTTCCATCACCTTTAGACACTTTGCCATCAGACATCATTTTTCTTCTCGCAGCATTTCTACTAGCCCTTTTCTTTTTCTGAGATGGCTTGCTTTGGTACTTTTTGTATTCAGATGCGTAATCCCTACGGCGCATTACCTTGCCCTTGTTTTCCCACGCTGTGCGATTCCATCTATAGGACGCTTGCGCTTCATAGAACCGCCCTTACTCATTGTCATTGGTGTGGCTGGAGCAAACTGACCCGGATCACCCATAGGATTTTTCTTATCCATAGGCTTGGCTGCTGCTGCCGCTGGCGCAGGCGCGGCCCCTTTCTTTTTCTTCTTTTTTAATGCTTTGGCTGCCATCTGCCCCAAGCCAAGAGCGCCACCGCTCATAATTCCCTTGTCTTTCAAGAATTTTAAACTTGGGCTTGATGTAAGAAGGCCCATAAACGCCTTGGTTACTGGCTTCTTTTTTACAGCCTTCGCTTTTCTTTTTGGCTCAGGGAGCTTATCGTAAATGCCCTTTAATGCTTTTGCACCTTCAGGCATCGTTGCTATCCCCGCAGCGATTGGCCCAAGAGCGCCTGATTTGGCAGCTTTTGTGCCGTATTTTTTAACAGTTTCAAGAGCTGATTCTGCGTGTTTTTTGGCTTTGCCGCCAGAAGCCTTCTTCTTAACATTCTTCATGCCAAGCAGCTTTTGACCAGCCTTTGATATAGGTTTGACGGTTTTAATCTTACCTTTTTTGGTTTTGTATTTAGGCATCCTATTCCCCTTTAACTGCTTCTGCATTGAAGCTCTACTAATCGCCATTACAGTAATCTCTGTAAAAATGGAGCAAGAATTACAAGACCAACAATCCACCACAGACGCTGATCCAACTTGCACATATGACCCTTGTGATCATCAAGACGCTCTTCAATGCGCTGATATCGCAAATTGCATTCGGCTTCATGCTTTACCAGCTCTGCCATGACCTGCTCTACAGTGAGTTCCTGAACTTGTTGCTGCTCAAGTTTCATCAACATTTCCACCGTCTTCTTGCTTGCCTAAGCCTGCTATTTGGATTCTTAGCAGCCTTTGGAAATTTTTTCATTTGACCTGCTGA
>MDSV01064387.1_pt1 | contig 13279 bp, 9 predicted proteins | sample 810851 | NCBI WGS metagenome assembly MDSV01 (sample SAMN05326640, study PRJNA326480) | marine metagenome | isolation source: seawater | place: Atlantic Ocean: North East | collected 2012 | reverse complement strand
GCAATCGCACCGTAATAGCGCCCGGCCTGCACGATGTCGAGTCCATGCACTCGAATCAACAAACTCGGGATCCACGCCTGCATGGCATACAACACTAGTACGATAAATGGCGCTCCCAAAAGGTAGGCACCAAATACCCCGCGGCGGGGCCATATGTAGCGCTTGATTTCACGCCAACTGAGGTTGTCGTCATTTTGAGAGAGGCGCTCTTTTCGCTCAGGTTCCTGTAGTAAAGGCAGTAGCAGCACCATGCACAAACCCGGTAGCGCAACCAGCATGAAGGTAAGTTGCCACGGGTCCAATGGACCGATTAATGGCAACTCGATGGCACCCAATCTACTTGCCCAGGCCACTACTTCGGCACCCAAAATGAGCGACAATCCAGCTCCAAGATAAGGTCCCATCAAAAAGATACTCACAGGAAGCGCCCGTTCTTCTCTAGGAAAATAGTCCGCCAAAAGAGACCACGAAGCCGGTGTGACACTGGCCTCGCCCGCGCCCACACCCATCCGCGCCGCGCCCAACTGCCAAAAGTTCTTGGCGAGACCACAGGACACGCAGCTCACTGTCCAGACCAGAATGCCTACTACCAAAATGCGTATCCGGTTGGCACGATCAACAATACGGCCCAGTGGCATACTCAGAATCACATAAGGAAAGACAAACGCTAGACCCTGGAGAAAGCTCACCTGTGAGTCCGTCAACGAAAGATCGTTCCGGATCGGGTCGACCAGCAAATTGATGATCTGCCGGTCAATAAAGGAAAAAGTATAGGTTGCAGTCAGCAAAGCCAGCGCCCACCAAGCCGTTTTGCCACGACTCACATCACTACCCGCCACACATTCTCTCCATCCGTTCCGCGTCGACCCAATACTGGGAAGTGCATTATACGAGGCTGGCTCATAGCATGAGAAAAGGAAGCTCTGAGCCCCCTCAATTATTTTAAACTTCGCTTTGAGTCTATAAGTGTAGGGCACCCTCGCCCCATAGGCTCAAGGAGCGCCACCCATCTCGATACCTTCGAAACCCGTGATCATGCTACTGAGTTCGATATTGTTAACGACACCCACAGCCAGTGGCCTGCCGATGTTAGGCTCGCAAGCGAAGCGTGGCAGACGAGATTTTTTCATAGAGCGCTAACTTAGACCGACTGGGCTCAACCTGCCGCTAACTTTGGCTGCCGATTTGCGTGGGACAGGCCCCAATGCTTTTCCGGACAAAGATGAGAAGCATAAGTTTCTGTGCGCGCACTGCGATCAGCGTGAGTCGCTGTCCGTGGCAGTTACTCGATTTGCGTGACAGGCGGCGAGGTGGCGAAAGGTTTTATTCCAAAGTGAGGATAAATTTCCTCTGGGAAATATATGACGCCATTTGAGGCCACCATTCTAATCTGGCTAAGGGCATCGAGCTTGTCCGTCGGATCACCCTCGACCAGAAAGAAATCCGCGTATTTTCCTTTTTCGATTGAACCCAGATCTTCACTTTGACCCAGATATTCCGCCATATCCCAAGACGCCCGTCTCAACACTTCGGCAGGAGTCATACCGAGTTGCTGGAATAGCTCCAACTCCCTGTGGTAGAAGAATGACCCGCCTAAATCAGTGCCCGGGACCAGCAATCCTCCCTGGCTGTGAATTTCCGAGAGTACGGCCATAATAAATTCGAAAGCCGCAATATAGTCGGCTCGCTCCTGTTCAGACTCCGTACCAAACATCTCCTGTTTAAGTGATCGCTGCTCATTGGTTGGAAGATGATCGATAACAGCCCTCGCCATCGGGGCGACCTCGCCATCAATCGCCGTTAAGCCATATTCATGTATGGCGATTGTAGGGTCGTGAACAATACCGAGCGCGATGAGATTTTCGAGTGTCTTTTGCACAGCATCATCTTGAAGCGACAGATTCTGAAAACGCTTCATAGCGGTAAACCGAAACAGCGTTCTGGTGTCCTCCTCTGGCGCCAGTACCCAGCCAAGCATCAGTTGGTTGGCATGCGTGATCTCATCAAATCCCACCTCCATCATGGCGTCAGCTGTCGAAAATGCCGGGACATGGCCCGCAACTCGCATACCTAATTTATGTGCCTCACTCACCAGAGTTTCAGCCCATTCTGGCCTCATAGAGTTGTAAAGCTTAATCTGGTGAAAATCTCGTGAGGCACACCATCGAACCATCTCCAAAGCCTCTTCGAGCGTAGCGACGGTCTCACCCGATGAGGCTGAAAAAGGACTCTCACCCTCGATAAAACACGAGCGAGTGATGCGCGGCCCCGCAATCAGCCCCGTATTGATTCGCTCCATGAGATCTTCAAGCACGGCATTTTGATTGCCCATATCACGAACTGACGTGACGCCCGCTGCAATATTGAGCAAAGCATTGTCTTGGCCAAGATGACCATGCATTTCATACATGCCTGGAACCAGAGCACCGCCCTCACCATCAATAACAGTCTCGTCGTCCATGACAGTGCTGCCCGCGGGCTGGACGCTAGCGATCCTCTCGCCGTAAATCACGACGTCTCGCTGTGTCGTCAGTGACCCGCTTTCAGGATCAAAAATGCGAACGTTAAGAATACGCACCGGTCGATCAAACTGATGTGCGACCTCAGCTTGGATATCGACAAAGCGATCTGTCGAAAGCGCCTCAGAAAGTGCTCTCAACTGTTGTTCAATCGCTTCAAAGCCTTGTCGCACAATCGCTGAACCTGGGCTGGCGGTACCGAAGTATTCTCCTTCGTCGTCAAAAAAAACCAGGCGTGGATCGGTATCCAGACCGAGAATCTGGTACGCCGTCACATCTGCTTTAACACCGCCACTCTCGACTCTTCTCGTCCAACGCTTGACTACTGACGCCTCACCGCTCGGATAGACCGGGATTTTTCCATCGGGACTTTGCAGCAACGCACGCACAAGCAATGCATTGGCATAGCTGCTCCCATTCTGGTTAACGTAAAAATCAGGATCGCTCTTGTAATTCGCATCGCCAGGGCCACTTGCATCCCGCCACCGAGCAACGTCGTCGTTGGCTTGAAAATATTCCTCGACCGGACTGCCGAAAGTGGTGGTTCCGGAAATCTTCCAGTTAACGGGAAAACCACGCTCATCCAACTCTAATGACTCGGTGAAGGTGGGGCCCCGACCATTCTGCTTATAATCAAAATCAATGGAAAACTGGCGTTCACTCCGATCAACAATGAGATGCCCCGTGTCCTCACCGGCTACCAAAACACGATAGGTCACTTGATCGGCTGATAGCGGAGCGGCAAGCAAGAGCAGAGAAATCGCCGTCAGGCGTTGCCGGAATGTTTGGTTCTTCGCTAGCCCTATCGTCACTTTTAGTCACCCCGCTCCTAAATCCTGCTTGAGATTACAGTCCTGATCCGTCGGCAGAATAGATCACCCAAATTTTGCGATAACCATCAGTCTCCCAGCGCCCTGTCCATTCTTTGGGAATGGTAACGGCCTCACCGGCGCTAATGGTAATTGCTGACCCATCACTGGAAGTAAGCGTCACATCACCCTCAAGAAAAAACATAAACTCATCCACACCATAGGGCTCTGTAATTTCAAAAGTCTGCGCGTCAGCGCTATACATACCTGATGCGAATTTTCCATCAGAGGATTTCAAAGAAGAAAAGTCCAGCGTCTTTTTACCCGACGCCTCAGTGATCACCGTCGAAGGATGATTAAAGGCCATTCCAGATAGGTCACTCAAAGATAATTTGGCGGGATAAACCGGTTCTGCAAGTACTGTGAAAGAGAGCATTAGCGTCGAACAAAGAGTCGCAAGAAGAGACCCGATATTGCATTTTTTACCCAGTATCATAGCTACATTTCCTTAAATTTCATGTCGATCACCAGCTCAGACACACCTCGATCCACCTCTGATACGCCATGTTGGCACCATGCACGCACAACGAATCACCCTCGCTTCCCTCCCGACTTGAGCTCAGATCAACCATCCACAAGAGCGGCGCCTGTTACGCTATCTTACTCGTGAACCGTTTGTAGCGGGACACGGCCACTCTTGTTCTCTTGCGGTATGATGCGTAGGACCTGTCGGCCAGCGAAGAGGCATGATTATCTATGTGCCGCACACAGCGCATCGTAGCAATCATCAAGTTAGCGACACTCTTGTCAATTATTGTGATTCCGCACTTCTCAGCAATAGCCTCCGATGCTGCTCCAGCTGGGAAGCCCAATGTCGTTCTCGTGTTGATGGATAATTTCGGCTACGGCGAAATTGGCGTCTATGGTGGCGGCGTGATGAGGGGCGCGCCGACACCTAACATTGACAGCATCGCCGCTCAGGGCATGCGCCTCACTAACTTTAATGTCGAGGCTGAGTGTACGCCTTCGCGATCAGCTCTTATGACTGGACGCTACGGAATCAGAACCAGACAGCGCGAGGGGTTACCTCCCAGAGGTGTCTGGTATGGCATCACGAAATGGGAGATCACCCTCGCCGAACTGCTTGAAAAGCATGGCTACGTGTCAGGTATTTTTGGGAAATGGCATTTGGGCGATACCGAGGGCCGATTTCCCACTGATCAAGGCTTCGACGAGTGGGTCGGTATCCCTAGATCTTCGGATCGCGCCTTCTGGCCAGACAGTAATAGCTTTCAACCCGACGCTCACCCTGACATTCGATTTGCCCATGTCATGTCGAGTCAGAAAGGCAACACTCCGACAGAACTCGAAGTCTTCGATCGCAAGAAACGCAGGGTGATGGACCAGGAAATTACTGAAAACACTCTCGATTTTATCGAGCGTCAATCCGACGCTGGCAAGCCGTTTTTTGCTTTTGTTACATACACGCAAACTCATGAACCTGTGGATCCCCATCCAGATTTCTATGGCAGTACAGGTCATGGCAGCTTCGCTGACGTGCTCGCGCAAACAGATGTCTACGTGGGACAGCTGCTGTCGAAACTGGAAGAGCTAGGACTCACTGAAAACACTATTTTTATATTCACTTCGGACAACGGTAGAGAGGGTGTGCCGCGCTCCTTCGGATTCACCGGACCCTGGCGCAGCGGCATGTTTTCGCCCTATGAGGGCTCGCTCCGCGTGCCTTTCCTGATTCGCTGGCCCGAAAAGATCCCCGCCCGACGGGTTTCCAATGAGGTAGTCCACCAACTGGATGTATTTCCTACGATTGCAAAATTCGTTGGTGCAACACCACCGAAAGATCGCGTGCTGGATGGCGTTGATCAATCCGACTTTTTTATGGGTGAGACAGATACGTCCGCTCGAGAAAGCTTGGTTATTTATATCGGCAATACGCTCTTTGGCGCGAAGTGGCGCAACTGGAAAATCTTACTGAAAGAAATGGACTCCGATACCTACAGCATCCGAGAAATGGCTTACCCCTCGGTATACAACCTCATCGTTGACCCCAAAGAAGAAGTTCCCGAGCTTAATTACCTTAACGACACCTGGGTGGACTTTCCTTTGTATCAAGTCATAGAGGACCACGAAGCGTCCTTGGCTACTGATCCGCAACTCCCCGTGGGAGATTAACCACTCAGACGCCTCGCCATCTTGAGTCCCGTCGCCTTGTGTGAGGAGCACTCTCCATAGCTGCGTTTGGGGTACATGAAAGCTCACCACATGGCGTCGTATAGGAGGTGCATTCCCAACATGGGTATCAACTGGCGTCGCACCTGCACTTTCCTTAAATCTTCAGTTGATAACCCGCCTATAGACTCCGCAACATTACCTGTGCTGCGTTTCGACCCGGAAGCCCTGTGACGCCACCACCGGGATGAGCTCCAGAACCACATAAAAAAACGTTATCCACTGGCATGCGGTAGGACGCATAGCCCGGTATCGGTCGCATCGAGTAGAACTGATCAAGATGCAACGCGCCGTGAAAGATATCGCCGCCGATCATTCCCAAATCACGCTCGATATCGAGGGGAGACTTGATCTGCCGCCCAAGAACAGATCCTTTGAAATTAGGCGCATAAGCGTCGATGGTATTGATCACCTCATCCGCAACCTGTTCTCGAACATCATCCCAGCTCTGATCACTGGGTAGGTGGCGCTGAAAGTGCTGACAGAACAAGCTGGCCACATGTGCTCCCGGAGGCGCTAGAGAGTCGTCCTGCGTGGTGGGAACCTGCATCGAGATAACAGGTTTTTTCGCCCAACCTGTTTGCTTTGCATCCAGATACGCTTGGTCGATGTAAGCCAGCGAAGGCGACACCTCGATCGCACCCTGAAAATGCGCGTCACCTTGACCCGCCATTGAAGTGAACTGCGGTAGCTCGGATAAGGCGACGTTCATACGAAAGGTCGCTGAATGACTGCGATAACCATCAACACGACGCTTGTCTTCCTCACTGAGCAGATTCGGATCCAGCATCCGGGTCAATAAGGTCTGCGGGTGTAGGTTGGCAGCCACTTGGCGCGAGTCAAAGGTACGACCATCTGCGAGCCTAACACCCACAGCCTTTTTCCCATCCAGCAAGATTTCTTCTACTGGCGTACCCGTTTCCAATATAACGCCTTGTGCTCGCGCAAAACTTGCCATGGCGTCACTAATCGCCCCCATGCCGCCCTTAGCAATTCCCCACGCTCCAGCGCGCCCTTTGACTTCGCCAAAAGCGTGGTGCAGTAAAATATAGGCCGTGCCGGACTGGTAGGGGCTCGCAAAATTACCGATGACCCCCTCAAGCCCAAGTACGCCCTTCAAGGCCTCCCCTTCAAACCAGCTATCAAGATAATCGCCCAGCGAGCTGGTCATCAATGTCGCCAATACTTTCTGTGAATGGGCACCTAGCCTTCTTGCAACATTTCCCGCTGTTAACAGTTGCATCAAATCACGCCAGCCGCCGCCAAAGTCGGGAGGTGACTGCGTCGCCAACTGCCTGAGGGCAATTGCGACAGTGCTGATTTCACTCTCAAACTGTTCGATACGCTCGGCGTCACGGGCCGAAAATCGTCCAATCTCAGCGCGCGCCTGCGCTTCGTCGCGGGTCAACAGCAGGCGATCATTTTCCAACAAGCTGAGAGTGCCCGCCGCGCGCTCCATAATCTCCAGCCCATGCCTCTCTAGCGACAGATCAGCGATAACCTGCGGGTGCAACAAGCTAACGGAGTAAGAGTAAACAGAGTTGCGGAAGCCAGGATGAAACTCCTCAGTAATCGCCGCGCCTCCCAGCACATCCCGTGCTTCAAAAACACGCACCGACCTGCCAGCCTTCGCCAGATATCCCGCGCAAACTAATCCGTTGTGCCCGCCACCGATAATGATGACGTCCGATTTAGAAGCCTGTGTCGCCATTAACTAACACCTTAAAACCCTATCGTTATTGTAGACTGGAATGGGGATATCGACATGCAGGCCTTCACGGACGCATACTGCCTAAGATGCATCGCTAGTCGATCGCGAGCAATCGATTGCCCGCGTTAAAAGGCCAAGCGCTGTTAATGATCATTCTTTTTCTGATCTGTCAGGTCCTCTATGAGCCAATACGACGCCATTGTCATCGGAGCAGGCCACAATGGCCTTACCACCGCTAACTACCTCGCCAAAGGAGGAATGCGGGTATGCGTTCTTGAGCAGCGGTCAGTGGTGGGTGGCGCTGCGGTAACGGAAGAGTTTTACCCCGGGTATCGTAACTCCACTTTTTCCTATGTTGTCAGCCTGCTGCGCCCGGAAGTCGTTAGCGACTTGAAGCTCGCAGATTTTGGTTACGAAGCCATTACCTTGGAGAACGCCTTATATATCGACTCAGCAGGAGATTACCTTCTCCTCACTGCAGATAAAGAATTCAACCGAGAGCAGTTCGGGAAATTCTCTGCTACCGACTTTTATGCTTATGAAGCATTTGAAAACTCTGTCGATCAAATTGGTCAGCTATTGGCTAAACAATGGCTGAACGAGCCTCCCAAACTTGGGGAACAAGGTGTGGGAGATCTGCTGTCCATGCTAAAGATGGGTGTAGACGTTTTCCGACTCGATGCTGATGCCCGCTGGCGCCTGATGCAGTTCTTTATTGGCGCCCCCGAAACTATCATTGATCGATGGTTTGAGAGCCCAAAAGTGAAAGCCATGGTGGCGGCACACATCATGCCGGCAAACTACGCACCACTCAGCCAACCTGGCGCTAGCCTTGCCATGCTCCACCACGCGGTTGGCGAAGTGAATGGCACACCGGGTTCCTGGGGCATTGTAAAGGGGGGTATGGGTGGTATCACGCAGGCCATGATGCAGTCAGCTCTTGCGAAAGGGGTAGAAGTTCGCACAGATGCTGCGGTAGAGAAAATTAACGTCATAGAAGGACAGGTGACTGGTGTGCGGCTCGCCTCGAACGAGGTGATTACCGCTCCTGTTGTGGCAGCGAATACAGATCCAAATCGGACATTTTTGAAGCTTTTAGGGGAGCAGCACCTGCCTGAGGACTTCGCTCGAGATATAAAAAGTTTTCGACAAGAATCCGCATCATTGCGAATGAACCTGGCCCTATCCGCCCTTCCCGAGTTCGCTGCGCTACCGGGACCCGAGGGACCGCATCATCGAGCCAGCATTACAATGATTGAGAGTGCTGATCACCTTAACGCAGCATTCCACACGGCTAAGCGTGGCGAACCGGCTGACCCACCTATAATTGAAGCAATTATTCCCAGTGTTATGGACGAAACACTGACTGACACACCCGATCACCATGTTATGAGTCTGCTATGTAAATACATGCCCTATAACTTGAGTGAAGGCCGCTCTTGGGATGAAGAAAAAGACAGCATCGCGAATCACATTTTCGACTACGTAGAGCATTTCATTCCCAGCCTCAGAGAACACCTCGTTGGCTACCAATGTCTGACACCGCTGGACATCGAGCGCATGCTTGGCATGACTCGCGGAGATATCTGCCATGGACGACTGGAACCGGATCAACTGTTTAACATGCGACCGCATCCATCAGCTGCTCAATATGCCACACCCGTTCGAGGCCTATATTTATGCGGATCAGGCGCCCACCCGGGTGGCGGTGTAACGGGCGCACCAGGACACAATGCTGCACGGCGAATTTTAAAAGATGGGTGATCGTCTGAGCCCACAAACCAGGTTACTGATGCGGTTTGGGCTAACTTTATGCGGCTTCAGGTGTGTAGCGTTTACGAATCACCCGCCAGGCAACAACCCCTAACGGCACATGGATGACCAGCGGACCTAATACAAACCATGGCTCCAGCCCGCTCCAATCAATACTCTCACCTACTGCAATCACGCCTGCACCGATCTGATAAGGCTCAACATAAAAATGTAATAGTAAAAATGGCATGAGGCACCCATAAGCAATAAGAAGCATCGGTGCCACCAAGGTGATGCGCGTTGCATCTTGGCTGATGTCCTCAGCGGGAGTCCGGTGGAGGAATGCCAAATAGTCGCGCTCTCGCTGCGTAATAGCGTCGCCTCTGGATCCCAAGTAGATAAACATGATAGAAGCCACAATGCCAAGCAATACCGGCTCGAGATAACTTGGCAAGTCAATGAAGCCCAGATAGTCCAGCGCTGCCGGCACAATGTTCGCCAGCAATCCCGCAATCATGCCCCAGCGAGCTCCACGCGCAGTAATCGACCGACTCCAAATGCTCATTAGCCCCACTGGCCCCCAGCTGGAGGCAAAGACTGTCCCAATGAAAAGCGTGATCCAGAAAAGGTCATGAGGCAGGAAAAGGCTGAGCACCAACACTACTGCGCTGATTGAGGCCATGGCAAGACGGGTCCTGTTGAGATTGGTTGCACCCGTTTTTACCGTCAGGTCATTGCTGGCGCTAAAGCCAATCAAAGACAAGAACGTAGACGCCGATGACAGCGCTGCACAGACAATGCCCGCAACCAGGACCGCGCCGAGTAAAGCCGGCACTAAATGAGTCGCCGCCCATATCAAGACTGTCTCTTCATTCTCGATGCTCGAATTTGCGAGATTCACAAAACCGCCCGCCCCGTATATCGCTAATTGCAGGAAGATAACCACCAACACCGTGTAGATCGATGCCCGAAGTACAACATGCTCGCTTTTGGCCATCAGATGACGACTTGACTGCCATGGGCTCACGGCATAGACCAAACTCCACGATAGATCGATCACCACAATCCAAATTAAAAAATCCAATGCGGTTGACCATGCGGTGCCTTCACCAATAATGCCGTGCCAACTCGTAAGGTCCGGTTTTTCTTCTAGCCGCGTTAGATCGTGAATCGTCTGAGAAATTCCGCCAAACCCCTCTAGAAGATGGATAGCAACGAAGAGGGATGCACCGGTAAATAGCAAAAACATCAAGGTATCGGTAATCACAACGCCTTTTGATCCGGCATATAGCGTGAACATCGAATAACTCAACCATGCGATCGCGATGCCAGCTTCGTAGCTAATGCCGGTAAGGTCAGAGAGCAGCAATGCTGCACCTTGCGTCACCACCAACAGATACCCACCCAACCCCAAGATAATCGTCCAGCCCGCTATCTGCTGCAACTCTGGTGATGCGAAGCGCTCACCGAAGAACGCAGCCACCGTTGTCGCGCGGCTACGCCTCAGAAACGTGCCAAAAAATAATGCGCCATACACATAGCCGATAACAGTCAATCCGGGCAGCAACAAGTAGGGGCCCAACTGGCCGGCATAAGTGAATCCAGCTTCTCCCATGAATACGGTAGTGCTCATGTTGCTCGCTACCAGCGTCCCGACAATGAGAAGAGTGGGTGCGCGACGCCCTGCCACATAGTAATCGTCGAGGGTTTTAACCTGTCGGCCAGCGTAGCTACCAATGAACACAAAAGTGATCACAGACAGCGCAATCGTAATGGCGAAAATACTCAAATCGATCTGCGCTCTCGCGAATAATGCTTCTGAACCATTCGAATCGCTCCAAGCTCTAGTTTATGCTGGCCAACGCACATCGCTGCTCCTCTTGAGAAGCCCTACACTATATTAAGATTATCACCGTCTAGCGTATGCCATAAAACGACACACTGAGTCCGTGCATATGGGCTGGGAAGCATCCGTGCCCTTGGATGCATAAACTCGAGATGTGAGTCGGTCCTTTTATCGACCAACAGTCAGCGAAAACAGTGATATGGCGGGAGGCCAAGTAATGGTGGAAATCAGCGTTCAGAAAAACCCAGCGAGGCTGGTTAATCTCGAGGCGTGTGAGTCTTTTGGCGCGCCAGTGGGTGCGCTCCCTCTGCAGACCAATGCCGGATTCTTTGAGGGCGATCTTGCGGGGGGTCAGCTATATACCGGAACCTGGGAATGCGAGCCCGGTGTTCTAGAGCTGGATCTCGAGCTCACGGAATTCTGTTACTTACTGGAAGGTCACTGGAAATTCACCTCCCAAACCGGTGTCGTTACCGAAGTGAAGGAAGGCGACAGCTGGGTATTTCCCCGTGGCTGGAAAGGCACGGCTGAAGTGATTAAAAAAGTGCGTAAGGTTTACGCAATGATGGTTCCAGACGAAGCCTCTTGATCGGCAACCTCTAGAACAGATCAAGCAGTTTATAATACGCCATCCCCGCAGCGAGCAACGGCCTGCCAAGCAGACGCCCTCCGGGAAAGGCCATATGGGGTATGGCTGCCATTACGTCGAAACGGTCGGTTTCACCAGCAATATTTTCGGCCGTGATTTTCGCCATCATATGCGTCGGTGCAACCCCGTGTCCCGAATAGGCTTGAATGTAACGAATATTCGGCGCCAATTTCCCGAGCTGCGGCATGCGGTTAATACCAATTCCAATCCAACCACTCCACGCATACTCAATTTTGATCTCCGCTAGTTCAGCAAAAACATTACGCATCTTCTTGCGCATCACCGGCACAAGATTCTTTGGTTCCATACCCGTGTAATTGGAAAGCCCACCAAACAGCATGCGACGATCGGCCGACAATCTGAAATAGTCCAGTGCTGTTCTAGGGTCACAGACGGCGACGTCACCGGGTAAAAGCTTTGTCGCAAGGGCTTCTGAAAGCGGCTCAGTGGCAATGACCGAACTCGCTGAGGGTAAAACGCGTAAACTGAGTTTGGGAATGAGCTTGCCCATATAGGCGTTACCTGCGAGGACGACCTGCTTAGCGGTGATGCTGCCGTGCTCCGTTTTCACCACCGGGTTGTCTCCTGGGATAATCTCTATAGCGCGTGTCTGCTCAAATACCCTTGCACCGCGGCTCACTGCCGCTGCCGCCTCTCCAACACACAAATTTAAAGGATGTATGTGGCCATTGGCAGTATTGTGCAGGCCACCAAGGTATCGATCAGAATTGACAAAATCTTTGAGTTCAGAAGCATCAAGCAGCGTGTAAGGATGCGGATTACCGATGGTTCTTTCCCAGTCCCTCCACGTGGCAAATTCCTTCATATGCCGCGGCTTTAACGCCACGTCGCAGTAGCCCCACTTGAGATCGCAATCAATATCGTAGGTCTCGATCCGCTCTTTTATAACGTCACGGGCTTCAATGCCCATCTGGTAAATCGTTTTAATTCCCTGCTCGCCGATACATTTTTTAAAGCGCTCAGGTGTATGACCAATACCACCAATAATTTGCCCGCCGTTCCTTCCACTAGCGCCCCAGCCAATTCTATTTGCCTCAATCAATATCACCTCATAGCCGCGCTCGGTCAGTTCAACGGCGGTATTGACCCCAGAAAACCCACCACCTACAACAACGACATCACACGTAGCAGCCTCGGAGAGGAAGGGATAATCGGTAGTAGGTTGGCGAGACGCAGCGTAATAGGAGCCGGTATGCTCCGAGGAGTCTTTGATGGCGCGCAGTCCGAGCATTGGTCGGTCTCCAAAGTGCAAGTTAAGACGAACACGCCGCGAAATAGCGTGCTCTTTTGCTGGATATCGGCATAGCTTATCGGACTTGGGCCTGTCGTGAATGGCGGCCTATACGACTGGTAGACAAATTCAGCCGTCGCTCTAAGCTTGGCGCACAGGCGAACAACAGTGACACCACATGAAATATGCCGATGTAACAGAACTCGAGCAGTTTTTAGCTGCCAATCCCGACACTCAAGTTCTAGAGCTTCTGATGCCCGACATTTCGGGCATCCTTCGTGCGAAGCGGATCCATCGTTCGGAGTTTCTGCGCTTATTTAAGGGGGATTTTTTGACTCCTCGATCAGCACCTTTGCTGGGCGCAAAGGGTGACTGGTATGACGAGATACCCCTGTCGGAGCTGGGCGGCGACCCTGACCAAATCATTCTTCCCGTGACAGGGACCTTAGCGCCGGTGCCATGGTACGACTCTCCTGTCGCACAGGTGATGG
>MDSV01012930.1_pt1 | contig 13282 bp, 14 predicted proteins | sample 810851 | NCBI WGS metagenome assembly MDSV01 (sample SAMN05326640, study PRJNA326480) | marine metagenome | isolation source: seawater | place: Atlantic Ocean: North East | collected 2012 | reverse complement strand
TTAATTCTTCTAATTCTTCTAATTTTTTTAATTCTTCTAATTCTTCTAATTTTTTTAATTCTTCTAATTCTTCTAATTTTTTTAATTCTTCTAATTGTTCTACTTTTTGTACTTCATTATTTAATTCGTTAATCAATTGATTTTCAAAATTAGTAGTTAATTTCTGTTTTAAATTATCACCAGTCAATTCCTTTATTATTTCATCATCAGACAATTGTTTTGCTTGATGTCGTATTTTATATAAATCTACAATTTCTTGTTGGTGTTCTATCCAATTTTTATTCTTTTTAAGTATACAACTATATTCTTCTAACATTTTTTTTGTCATCCAAAAATTACAATTATTAGATAAATTATTTCTGTAATTTATTAATTCATTATACCTAATTTCCAGACTTTTAACATTCATAATTTCTACTATTTTTAGTCTTATATCTTCTTTCCATTTATTAGTTTTATTAGATAAACTACTAGAAGATCGGTTATTATATAAAGTGCAACCAGATGTTACATCTAATACTATAGTAATTTCTCTATTATTATTTGTATTAACTATAACATCTTTAGGTTTTTTCGGTCTATTTATTTTAGAAACCCTTTTTTTTATATTTTTTTTTGGTTGCACTTCATAAGTTAATCTTATAGGTTCATTTTTTACTCTTCCTGATCTTCTAATTTCAACAACATTAGGAACATCTGTTACTTTTATTTCTCCAGTTTCATCATCTATATTTAAATCATCTATATTTAAATTTGATATTTTTTCAACTATATCATTTATATTATTAGTAACTTCAGTCATATATATATATTATATTATTATAAATTAAATACTAGTTAATATTATAATATAATATTCGTTTATAATGTTTTATAATAATCAAATTTCTTTACATCCAAATTTTATTAATAATAATAATAATAATATGATAAATATGAAATTTCCAATTAATATTTATAATATCCAACCAGAAATATATTTAACTAGTTCTATCTTATTAGAAACATTATCAACTTGTTGCTTAAAACGAACGCAAATAAATAAAATATGGTTTATACCTGTTTATATAGGATATGGTGTAAGTTTTTATATATTTCCAAAATCTTTATGTAAATTTAGTTTAACAACAGCATATACTATATGGTGTGGTTCAGGAATAATATTAACTACCATATTTGATAAATTTATTTATAAAGAAGCAATAACTATAAAAAAAATTATAGGTTCATTAATTATTATTTATGGTATATATTTTTCTAAATAATATATATAATATTTTAAATTAAATATAAAATATTATATTTAAAATATGTGTGGTATTTCTTTAATAATTTCCAAAAACAATAACAATATTATACCTAATATAATAGCAAGTATAGAATTGTTACAAAATAGGGGTTATGATTCTGTTGGTATTGTATATAAACATGATAATAATTATAAAATAATTAAATATGCATCTACCGATAAAATAGATTCAATATATAAATTATCTAATACTATTAATTCAAATAATATAACGTCTAATACATGCTTGGCACATACCAGATGGGCTACACATGGTTCTAGAACTGATGTAAATAGCCACCCACATATATCTTTCCATAAAAATATTATATTAGTACATAATGGTATAATTAATAATTATAAACAATTAAAAAATGAATTATCGGAAAATGGTTATAAATTTGTAAGTGAAACTGATACAGAGGTTATAGCAAATTTAATAGAATATTATTATTTGCAAGATGATAATATTCAAAATTCAATTAAATTAGCTTTGAATAGATTACAAGGAACTTGGGCATTGATTATTATAAATAACAAAGAACCAGATAATATTTATATAACTAGACATGGTTCTCCTATGGTATTGGGTTATAATGATGATATGTACATAGCAACATCAGAAAGTACAGGTTTTGCTGGATATTTATATGATTATATTAATTTAGATAATGATGATATTTTTATGATAAACAAATATAAATATACATCTATTTGCAATACAAATAAACATTATGTTGAAAATAAATTAGAATTTAAACAAGATAATGTATTGCCAAATAATTATAAACATTGGATGAAAAAAGAGATATATGAACAAATTGAGAGTACTAAAAGAGCATACAACAATGGTGGAAGAATTAAAGATAATATAATAACTCTAGGTGGTCTTGATAAAATAAAAAAATACATAGCTCCTGATAAAATTCAAAATATAATACTTTTTGGATGTGGTACTAGTTATAATGCATGTATGGTGGCAAAATATTATTTTCAAGAAAATTATAATATAAATATTATAATATGTAATGCATGTGAATTTGTAGAAGAAGATATACCACAAATAACAAAACGTAAAAACATAGCAATATTTTGTAGCCAATCAGGTGAAACAATGGATTTAATAAAAGCAATAAATATCTGCAGAAATAAAAAATGCATAAATATAGGAGTTATTAATGTGGTAGATTCATATATAGCAAAATTAGTAGATTGTGGTGTTTATATAAATGCTGGTCCAGAAATATCAGTAGCATCAACAAAATCATTTACGTCAATGCTTATAGTATTATCATTGATTTCAATGTACAATAATATAGAAAACTTTACCAATAATTATAAAATAAATACTTTAAATTTTTTACCAAATTTGATAGAAAATATGTTATATAATAATGATTTTATTCATAAAATAAATGATATAAGTAGTTATATAATAGATAGAGATTTTAATAATATTTTTATTCTTGGTAAACACAAGTTATATCCAATAGCACATGAAGCTTCATTAAAAATTAAAGAAGTATGTTACATACATGCCGAAGGTTTCTCATCTAATTCATTAAAACATGGACCATTTGCGTTATTAGATGAAAAATCACTAACAATATTACTTATAGATTATAATAATATTGATAATTATAATAATTTATTATCAACATATAATGAAATAATAAGTAGAAAAACAAATATAATTATAATAACAAATAAATTAGATATAGAAAAGGATATTGATGTACAAAATAATTTTGTACTAAAATTAAATAAATTAGATTATTATAATGAAATTATATTTATAATTGCGTTACAATATTTAAGTTATAATATTTCTATAAAAAAAAATATAAATCCTGATAAACCGCGTAATCTTGCTAAGGTTGTTACCGTTGAATAAAATTCATTTTAAAGATATCTGTTTTTAATTTATTATTTACTAATTTTGGATTTTTTGATAAATTTTGATCATAATATAATGTATCAGAATGTTTATATTTTGTAGAAAATGATTCTATTTTAATTACATATTGATTTTTGTACGAATTTTCATCTATAATATTATTTACTATAGTATATTTTAAATCTGTAATATCATTTATATTATCTAATAGTTTTTTCATATATCTAGCTGGTTCATTATTTGCTATATTTTTAATATTATTTATACTTGTATGTAATATATTTTCATCTTTATATTTAAAAAAATTATCTCTATCAATATTTATTTTATTTTTTATAGCTCTATCCAATATTACATTATCTTCCAATCCCCACCCCCAATTATTAGAAAACCCTAATATATATTCAAAATCTTTACCTCTTATACTGAATATTCCTCCTAATGTGGTGGTAAAACCATAATAATGTTTTATATTATTAAAATCTACATCAAAATTTAATATATTTTTTTGAATAGGTATAGTATCAACATCATTAAATATAAATATTATATCTTTATAATTATCTGGATATAATTCTTTTATAGCTAAAAATCCTATATTTTTTGTCGCACCTCTATTAAATGGGCGATTATCTAATTGTTCACTATAATATATAGCATAACTACTCTCATTATAATCTTCTAATATATATTTTATATAATTGGAAAAATGAATTTTTTCTAAAAATCTATCTCTATATGGAATTATAAAAATATACTTAGGAATTGTAGTCATTATTTATAATAATTACTTATAAATAATTAATTATTATATACTTTATTAACAATTCTTATTATTTATAATAGTTTTTTATAAAAAGGAATATTTGTTATAAAATTAAATTGCCCCGAATTTTTATTGTACTCACCACCATCTATTCGAATTGTATGACCATTTATATAACATGCTTTATCAGATGTTAAAAACATTGCTAAATTACTTATTTCATCTGGATGGCACATTCTTTTTGATGGATTTGTATAATTATTGTAATGTTTATAAACATTAAAAGGATCTAATTTTGCAACACCACCACTATCAATTATTGCACCTGGTGCTATTCCAACAAATCTCATATTATACTGTGTCCATTCACTTACTAATGATTTTATCATAGAATCTACACCCGATTTGGCAGCAGCAGAAGGAGATACCATAGCAGAACCAGTATTAGAGTAAGTAGTTGATATATTTAAAAATATACCAGGTTTTTTTTGTTTAATAAATTCTTTACCGAATATATGATATATATTAAAACTGCCATTTAAAACTATATCAATTACACGTAACCAACCATTCTTAGATAATTTTTCAAATGGACATAAAAAATTTCCCGCCGCATTATTAATAATAATGTCTGGTACATTATTGGTTTCGACCAATTTATTTTTTATATCTAAAATTTTATTGTAATTAGATACATCACTTGAATAAAATAAATTATTTTGTTTATTTATATTATTAAGTGTACTTGTAAGTTTTTCACCTTTATATATATTTCTGGATAAATTAATAATAGTTGCTTGTTGTTTTGCATAATTAATAGCCATATTTTTACCTAGACCAGAATTAGCACCTGTAATTAATACTTTAATATTTTTGTACATAATAATTATAAATAAAGTTAAATTATATAGTTATATAGTTTTTTATTTAAATTTATAATTATATATAATTATATAATGGAAAAAAGTGTAATTATTTTATTTTTTCATTTTATAATTTCTATTTATTCTAGCTATATTACAAATATAAATAAAATAACTATAAAAGAATTAAATAATTATCAACAAATTTTAGAAATACAAAATGTTCCATGTTATATGCAAATAGTACGAATTAAAACATTTAATAGTGCATTTCAAAAAAAAAATAAATTAAAGTTAAAAACATTAGAAGAAGTTAATGATTTAATAGCATTTAGATACGTATTTTATAATAAACCGGATTTATTAAAATTTTATTACCATTTATACAATGAAAAAAAAATAGTTATTGTTCATAATAAGATAATCGACAATAATATTATATATCCTGGAATATTATTAAGATATCAAAATGATTATTCGGAATGTCCAATTTATCAAATAGAATGCCAAATGCTTTTAATCATGGACTTTTATGAATTATTATTTAATGAAAATAAAAAAAAAATAATAACTAAAAATTTAAATTTTCCGTATAATATATCTCAATTATAATATATGTTATAATTATTTTTTATATCTGTAATAAATTTAATTTATAATATTTATAATAAAAAATATATAAATTAATAATTTAATAATATCTATAATTAAAAAATATTAATAAATATGTCAGTTTGTAAACATTATGTTAATAATAAATGTAGTAAAGAAAATTGTAAATTTTTACATATAAATAATATATGTCGTAATTATTTTTTTTATAATTGTAATAATTTAAATTGTAAATATATTCATGATTATAAATTAAATAATACTCCAAATAAAAATTATAAACACAAAAATACTGTAAATTTTACACCAGATTTAACTCAACCAGATATGAGGGTTATTATTAATAAACCTATATACAATAATAACGAGGTTTGTATTATTAATAATATATCTTGGAATATAAATACATTCGATATATTAAAAAAAGAACTATATTTTAATAAAAATATATATAAATTATGGCATGGTGATAATCATTTAATAGCAGATGACAGTTTAAATTGGAAAAATGATAGCCCTATGTACAATCATATTATAAATACACTTTGTCAACAATTTTTTATGACACCATCTGCTACTAGATTAAATTTGTACAAAAATAATAATGATTGGAAACCATATCACCATGATGCTGCTGCTATTAAACCGGAAAAAGCTAAAATACAGAATATAACTGTGGGAGTATCATTTGGTTGTACAAGAGAAATAAGTTTTCAGCATGCTAAATCATATAATAGAATAAATTTTCCATTAGAAAACGGAACAGTATATGCATTTGGTAATAAGATAAATATTGATTATAAACATGGAATACCTCAGATTATTGAAAATAGAGATAATTATGAACGATTTAGTATAATAATATGGGGATATTCTAATAATTTAAATTAAAATAATAATAATATTTTTGTACTCGAAATAAAAATATTATTATTATTTTTATTTTATTTTTTTAAAAATCTTCACCAAACTCAAAAGCATCATCTTGATTATCTATTTTAGTAGCCATTGCATATTCACTTACTGTTTTTTCAAAAAAATTAGTTTTACCTTCTACACTAATCATTTCCATCCATTCAAATGGATTTTTACTATCATATATTTTTTCCCCTCCTAATTGAACACTTAATCTATCTGCCACATATTCTATATATTGTATCATTAACATACTATTCATACCTATTAACCTGCAAGGTAATGCTTCTGTAATAAATTCTTTCTCTATTTCTACAGCCTCAGTTATTATTTCTTGTATTTTTTGTCGTTTTAATGGTTTATCTAATAGACTATGTAAAAGAACTGCAAATTCTGTATGTAATGCTTCATCGCGACTAATTAATTCATTTGAAAATGTTAATCCAGGCATTAAACCTCGTTTTTTTAACCAAAAAATTGCACAAAATGCACCTGAAAAAAATATGCCTTCGACACATGCAAATGCTACAAGTCTGGTTGCAAAACTAGACCTCTTATCATTTATCCATTTTTGTGCCCATTTACCTTTCTTTTTTATACATTCATATTCATTTAATGCATTTAGAAGTTTATTTTTTTGTTCATTATCTTTAATATATGTGTCTATTAATATTGAATACATTTCACTATGAATATTCTCCATCGCTATTTGAAACCCATAAAATGCTCTTATCTCACTATTTTGAACTTCATTCATAAAACGTTGTCCTAGATTTTCTAATACTATTCCATCACTTGCTGCAAAAAATGCTAAAATCATCGATATAAAAAATTTTTCATTATCATTTAGGCTTTCCCATTGTGATATATCCTTTGTTAATTTTACTTCTTCTGTTCTCCAGAAACAATCAACTTGTTTTTTATACATTTCCCATACCTTATTATATTTTACAGGAAACATTACAAATCTATTATCGTCTTCTTGAAGAATCGGTTCAGTATTTGTTTTGTTCATCCTAAATAATATATATTTATATTTTTATATTTTTATTAAAAATATATTAAATTTAGTAAAAATATATTTAAATATTTTATATAATTTTACATTATTATACTATTATATTATATAATAGTATAATGTCTAGTATGAAAAGTTTATCTAAAAATTTTATTAACATTCCAAAAAATTTTAATAAATATTCCAATTTAGAGTTATTTGTTATTATATTTTCTTTTATTTTAGCAGTGGGATATATTAGTAATAGAGAATTTTCTGCGCTATTGTTTTTTCTAGCTTTATCTTATATTATAAATAAATTTCTTAATAAACAATTAGCGTTAAGTTTATTTGTATCAATAATTATAACCAATTTATTAATATCTTTAAATTTTTTTTATAACATAGAAGGTATGGTTGGTGGCAAAGATAAAGATAAAGATAAAGATAATGATAAAGATAAAGATGAAAATAAAGATGAAAATAAAGATGAAAATAAAGATATATCTTTAAAAGAACTTCATGAAAAATTACACAAAGATATAGAAAATGATAGTCAAAATAAAACTAATAAAGATAAAGGAACAAAATGAACTTCTAAATAAAAATTAATGATTAATCATAATGATTAATCATAATGATGTAAATAATAAAATATACAATTAATTAATATATATTATAATAACCATAAATATTATAATAACCATAAATATATTAGATATTAATTATGAATTAATATATATTAATAATTACAGATATTAATATATATATATGAGTTTAGGAATAAATTTAGCATTTAGAGATAATTTAATTTTAGATAAAAAAGAAAATTCTAGAAATAATGAAATAAAATTTTTAAAAAACTTTAAAAAAATATGTGATGAAAAATTTAAATTAGAAAAATCTAATAAAGAAAATAAAAATAAAGAAACGCTATGTTTTTTATATGATATTTATAAAAAATTTATAGAAATACAAATTGTATATAAATTACAAAAATTGATCATGTTGAATAATTTACGACAATATTTAAATAATCAAAATATAAATAAATCCGATAATGAAATTAAAAATAATTTATTAGATATTAATAAATTATTAAAAAAAATACGAAAAGAAATACAAATATATAAAAGTTATATATTGTAATTATTTATATTTTTATAATTTATAATTTAATAATTTATAAATAATTTATCTGTATTTATATATTATAAACATGGCTAGAACTAAATTTAACAATAAAAAAAGTTTAAATAAATTCTTTAATAATATATACACTCTATATTCTATAGCATTTATTGCTTTTATACAAGTATTATTGTTGTTTTTATCTCAAGAATTTAGTGGTATATTATTATTCATAATGGTGTGTATTCTTACATATTTATTCACACATAATATGTCTATAGTTTTATTTATAGCTATTTTATCAACTTTTTTAGTTGGTTGTTTAAAAAAATTTTTCACGTTAAATAATTTTGAAGGATTAGAAAATAAAAAAACATCTATAGATAAAAATTCACCTGAAAATGCAAATAACCCCAATTTTAGTAAAAAATCCGGATATCAAAATAATATTAAATTAAATCCAGGTGTTGTAAACACACCAAACAAAGAAGAGATATTAAAACAAGTTGGTCCCGAGAATAAAATTGAACAAGAATATGATAAATTAACCAGTGTTCTCAAAAATAATGATATCAAATCTGTATCTAATGATACTAAAAATTTAATAAATGATCAAAAAAAATTATTGGAAGAACTAAAAAATATGACACCAGTTGTAGATGAAGCAATGAAAAGTTTACAAAATATAGATTTACAAGGATTAAATGGTATGTTTGATAGTATGAAAACTATGGCATCTGGTTTAGATAAGAGAAATATAAATGGAAAATGATTCGTATATTGTAAAAATAAAAATTATTAATAAAATTATAATTAAAATGTTATTATATTTTAATTATGAATACATTTAATTATACAAGTTCATTGGTTATATTATTTAGTTTAATACAGAATTTTATAGAAATAAATAACTCTAATTATATATTTAATATTATATATTTGAGTACAATTATTATATTTTTATTATTAAAAAAATATAAAAAAAATTATAATATATCTATCAATATAATAGTTTATATATCATTGTTTATTTCTAATATTTATTTATTTTTTTACAAAAATAATAAAGAAAAAATATTGGAAGGAAATGAAGATCCCAGTGGCCTGTGTGAAGATAATATAACTAAAGGTAATATGTCTCATCTTTTAAGAGCAAATCTTTGTAATAAAACAGACGTACAACCTACTACAGGAACTGCTGATAGTTGTCCCACCGGTGTATCACCCAAAAACGAGGTAGAAGCTGATGCATGTTCTGGTATAGAAGTTATTGGTAATAATGAAGAAATTTTTAAGGGTAATGAAGGGATTAATAATTTTTTTAATAATGTCATGGTTAATTGTAGTAAACCGATAACTTGTGATGAAACAAATGGAACAGATAAAACAAATGAAACAGGTGAAACTGTGTAATCAGCGCGAACAGGTGAAACAAGTTAAAATGTAAAATATAAAAATAAATTATTATAAACAATTAATACTTACTACATACAATTAATATATAATTATATTATATATGAAAAAATATTGTCCACCGGGTATGTTGTGTTTAGAAAGTTACATTTTCACTTTTTTTTTTATGTTTATATGTACAGTGTTAATATTTATGTTCATAAAAATAAATAATGTTAATACAAATTGTAATAATAAAAAAATAAACAATGAAATGCAAAATACTTTTTTAAAAATTCCTGAAAATTTAATGAACAAACCTATGTGTAATAATAACAATATATATAATGATGTATTATTGGATCCTCATACACCCCCTATTAAGAATGACACAACATTCAATAATTTAAATAATGTTAAACTTATGCCGATAAATGTTGCAACACAATCAATTAACACACAATATAGGCAAGTAGGTATTTTAACCAGAGTAAATGAAGATGATACAATTTTACCATTAATGGGTAGACCTCTTATAACAAATAGAGACAAATGGAATTATTATACAATGAATGACAAAAATAATATGATAAAATTGCCTATAATTTTTAGAAACAAAAGTTGTACAAGTCAACAAGGTTGTGATAGTTTATATGATGGAGATACTGTATATATACAAGGTTATAAGGATTTATTTAGAGTAACATTATATGATAATAATAATTTAGAATATATCCCTTACCTGTAAAATTAGAGTTTTTGGTAAATATATATAATATTTTGTACTCAAGTACAAAATATTATAAAAAATATAAAAAATATAAAAAATTTATATTATGAACTTTGTAAACTTTGTGTATATGGGTTATTTTTAAAAGCTGTCAATAAACTACCATCTAATCTAGAGTCAGATAAATTATCATATTCTTGTAAACCTTGTACTTCCCCGATAAAATGACTAGAAGGAACAACAGATGGTCCACCATTAATGAATCTTTGTCTGTTTTGCACAACCTTATCTTTTCTATTTATTTCTACATTATTATCATAACTGAATATTTGCATTGAACCATGATTCATTCTATTTTCAACAGTTTTATCAGTATTAGATATATTATCATAAACAGAATTATATGGTTTTATACCTTGATTACTTGAACTGGCTGTACCAATAAATTGTTTATTAGTAGTGGTTCTTTGATTTTCAACAGGTTGAAACTGGGAAACAATATTAGTTCTATCTTGTTGTCCTTGTCCTTGAATATTTAAATGATTAAATCCAATTTTATCTGTAGTCATTTCACGATTGGTTACTTTAGTTTTATCGTTATAATTAGTAATATATGTATTTGTATATCCTGGTCCAAAGTTTCCATTTTGTCTAATATTACCAATAGCATTTTCTTTTCTAGTAGGATTTAAAATATCCATTAAAGGAGAAACAACAGCTTTAAACATACCATGTACACCACCAAATTCATGTTTTTTTGTAGTATTTCTATTATTATTTAATACAGTATAACTATTTATACCATGGTCATTTACACCCGGATTATTCATACCTTCGATTCCAATAGAACCCAATGGTAGAGAGTCTAAATTAATCTTTTTTGATTCTTCATAATTACCTTTTATATAATTACTATTAGAAGTATTATTAGTATTTGTTCCTGGCCCATAATATTCACGGGTAGTATCTTGTCTATTTTCATTAGGCATAACAACTGTACTTCTAATAGGATGATTTTTTTCAATACCAGTTGTAGTGAACCATCTATTTGGGGTATTTTCATAATAAGTATCTGGATTATGTTTTTCTATTTTACCTACTACACCAGTTGATTTTACAGGATTAATAGCTGGACCTTGATGTCCAATTAAATCAAAAGTTTGTTTTTGATTAGTGTCTACTCTAAGTTCATCTATATTTTTGGGCATCCAAGTTTCACGAGCCATCATACCTGAATTAAAACCACCATCACCATTTACACCTCCAATATTTACACCATTTAAATCTTGAGAACCATATCCTAAATTTAAACCAGGTCCAACTTGTTGTGGTTGTGTTGTAGAAACATTTGATATTTTCATAGATTCATTCATGCGAGATTGGAAAAAATCACTATTATTAGGTGTGCCATGTATATAATTTACATTTTCGTCTGGTTTAAAAAGTGGTGCTTGTTCTACTTTATTGAAAGATTGACTACCAACTCCTAATTTATTATCTAATATAGATTCAGATGTATTTAAATTATTTGTAGCACCTCTTATTTTGCCACCGAAATAGGGTTGCATATTATTATGTATAAAATTATTTGTATTACTTTTATCACCAGACAAAAGGTTAATAGATGATTCCTGTTGTTGATTATATGTATCATTAAAATATTTATCAGTATGTTGATTAAATTGTTGAGATGAATAATTATCTTTTATATCATTATTATAATTGGAAAAATTTTCTTTTACAGAATTAACAATTGATTCATTATTAGAGTCTTCTAATAATCTTGGATTTTTTTTCTTTTCTTGTTCAGATAATATATATAAACTTCCTAGTACAATTATTGGTATAGCTACTGCCGCCATTTAATATATACTAATATATAATAATATATAATTTATTATTATATATTAAAGTTAATTAAATTTAATTAACGACGATCGTTATTATTTATACTATAATAGTCTTTTTCTAATATTCGAGTTGATATATTATTATAAAATGGTATACTTACATGTTCCTGTGGGTCTAAATGTAGGTATTTGAAATTATTTACAACATTTATAGAATCTATTTCTCGAAATGTCCATGCAGGTAATGTTGTTCGTGATTCTTGTGTAATTTCATCAATACTATTAGTGGTATTAACATTATATAATCTATTATTATTTATGTAACTTAAGTAATTATTATTTTTTATATTATCTCTATTTAATTGTCGTGTAGAACATCTTAAATCACTTTCTATATTTACTATGTTATTTGATAAATTACCACCCCATTTTTGCATTCTAATATGAGGGTCATTTATAAAACTAGGATTAATTCCATTTCCAGGAACATTTAAAAAATATTTACCAACATTAGTAGATTCTTCTAAATACTTTTGAATTCTAGATGGATCATTATTAAATCTAGTGAATGCCATAATAATATATATTATTACTAAATATTTAATTCTTCTACACATATTGAATTACCCATTTTTGATAATAAAATTACTGGTTTAAATTTACTTTCTAAATTACCATAATCTATATTATTATTTTGTGTAGTTGTAGATATTTTATAAGTTATATAAAAATTTATAATACTATTTATAGTACAATTTATATCAATTGTTATAATGTTATTAAATACATTTGACATATAACTTGCAAAACCTGTTCCTAAATTATATTCTCCTATTAATAT
>MDSV01244600.1_pt1 | contig 13283 bp, 5 predicted proteins | sample 810851 | NCBI WGS metagenome assembly MDSV01 (sample SAMN05326640, study PRJNA326480) | marine metagenome | isolation source: seawater | place: Atlantic Ocean: North East | collected 2012 | reverse complement strand
CGCGGTCGTTCGCGACGCCCGCCGCGCTCTCGGCGGTGACGCCGATCGCGCCCAACGCCGCGCGGCGCATCGCGACGCCCGGCAAGGGCGGGGGCGCCTCGCCGCTCTCGGCGTTCGCGCGGATGATGGCGAAGGTGATCGTGGACGCCGCGGACGACAAAGGATCGCGGACGCCCGCGCGGTCCGCGGCGGAGACGGCGAGCGCCGCGCTCGCGGACACGCCGGAGAAGTGACTCCCGCGACGTGACGACGCGGCGCGACTGTTAAAACAAACGCGCGGGTCGCATCAAAAAACGTTGAATCTAACCGACCGACGGTCGTTCGACGCGTTCCAACAACGCCTCGACGTATTCCACGGCGTCCCGCGCGGTGGGCCGTTCTCGCCAGTCTTTCCGTACCATAAACGCCACGGCGTCCCGCACCGGGGCGTGTCTCTCGCCCTCCGCCGCTGCGCGCGGCCACGCGACTTTTCCAGAAAGCGCGGCGAGCGCAAGGCTCCCCCCCGTCTCCCCCAGCGCGGTTTCGAACGGCGACCGCCCCCCCGCGACGCCCGCGAACAGCACGCACCCGAGCGACCAGACGTCCACGCGCTCGTCGATGTCGCAGCGCGACGGCGTGTCGAACAGCTCGGGCGCGCGGAACGGCGCCGTGCACTCGCGCGCCGCGCGCTCCTGGACTCTAAGCGCGCCGGCGCGATCTCTCACCGAAACGCGCGCCGGGCGGCACGACCCGAAGTCCATGAGCACGGCTTTGATTCCGCGCTCGTGCTCCATGGACGACTCCAGAAGCACGTTCCCGGGCTTGACGTCCCGGTGCGCCAGCGGGCCGAGCGTGGGGTGTTCGTGCATGTACGCCAGAGCCAAACCGATCTGTTTCGCAACTGTTAACAATTTAGTGACCGTCAACGCCGCGCCCGGGGGCTTGGCCAGACAAAGGTCGAGCATCGTTCCCTCCGCGAACGCGGGAAACACCATGTGCGCGCGCCGTCGGCGTGACGCGCGCGTGGTGTCAGTCGATCTCGGCTCCACCTCCGCGCGCAGGAGCGGGAGGACGTGCGGGTGGTCCAGCGCGCGCATCGCCGCGATCTCCCTCTCCACGGCGGAGTTCCAGAACCGTCCTCGATGTGACATCTCGCCCTCGTCCTCGTCCTCGTCCTCGTCCTCGTCGTCCGGCAGAAGCACGCGCTTGAGCGCGAAGTCCTGCCCGCGCGCGTCCGGCACCTCGCGGACCAGGTACACGTACGAGAACCCGCCCTCACCCAGCGGTCTCTGCACCGCGAACCGCGTGCGCTCCACGGTCACCTCCTCCGGGGGCATGATCTGTTTCGCCGCGGCGTCGAGGAACCGGTACAGGTACTGAAGCCCGAAGGCGGTGCCGCACCCCGCCTTCGCCTCCATCGGAACCGGCGGACGCGAGGCGCGCGCGACGAGTGTCCGAAGGGAGCCGGCCGAACCGCGCGACGGAGACTGTCGCGCGGACGAGACGTCTCGGCAACCTGTGTTATTTTTCGTGCGCACGACAGACATGACTGACTCAGAGAAACGAAACAACAAATAAATTTCCACTCGCCCGCGCGCGCGGCGCGGCGGGGCGACGTGGTCGACGCCGCGATGGCCTCGGCGTCGCACTACGACGTCTTGGGCTTGGTCGGGGATGGCAAAAACGCGTCGACTGAGGAGATCAAGAGGGCGTACAAATCCGCGGCGTTGCGGTGTCATCCGGACAAAAACGGCGGGGACGTCGCCGCCTTCGTCGCGGTCAACCGGGCGTTCGAGACGCTGAGCGACCCGGCGTTGAGGCGCGCGTACGACGCGGCCCTGACGTCTCGGCTGAGGCAGGTGGTGGTTTCGGACGAGATAGATCTGGAGGACATGGACGTGGAGGACGCGGAGGCGTCGGGGACGGGGACGGCGACCGCCGACGAGGGAGGCGGGCGCGAAGCCAGCGCGGATGCTCGTTACTCGTATCCGTGTCGCTGCGGCGACCGGTACGAGCTGGACGCCGAGGACCTGCACGCCGACTTCGAGTTCGTGGACGTGCCGTGCGCGAGCTGCTCGCTGTTCACGAGGGTGCGCTACGGGCCCGCGGACGAGTGACGGACGACGAGAGCGCGCGAACCGACGGAAACGCTCCAACCGACGCGCGGCCTACTAATCTAACGACGCGAACGCTACGCGGACGCGACGGCGTCGCGAACGAAAACGCCTTCGACTCGCCTTCACGAAAGAACGAGCGACGAGAACGGTGTCATCCCCGTCGCCGCGGATTCAGGCCCGATCCCGTCTCCAGGCAGGTCCTCCCTCCCCGTGCCGTACGGCCCGGGCCGAGACTCCAGAAACGCCGCCTCCTGCGTCGCCGCCACCGAGTCGAGCGTCGCTTCGTCCCACCACGCGATGTTCCCGTTCCCGAGCAACGCGTTGAGCCCCGCGACTTTCGCGGAGTGGTAAGACGCGAGTCGCTCGCGAATCGCGCGCGGGATCGCGACGCCGTCGTCGCACGTCTCGAGGAACGCCTCCGGCAGAGCCGCGACGTACGCGTCCGCGGAGGCGGAGGCGTCCGCGCGTCGCGCGCTCCCCGACGCGTCCTCGGCGCCGAGTCGCGACGCGCCGTCGGCGAAGACGTCGTCGTCCCCCGCGCCGCCGAAGACGGCGAGGAGCGCGTCCTCGTACGCCTCTCGGGCGCGCGAAACGCTCGACTCTTCCGAGACTGAGTGGTGGTGCCCCGCGTCTGCCACTGAGAAGACACCCGCGCCCCGAGCCCCGCCGCCGAGAGCGCCCGTCTCGGCGTCGGGCGATCTCGCGTCCTCGCCGACGCGGGCCCTCGCCCGCGCGCGCCGCAGGTCCACCGAGACGCTCACCGGGTCGACCAGAGGCAGGCCGAGCAGGCGCCAGCCGACGACGGCGACGGCGAGCGTGGGGAGCCCGCTGCGCTGTGCCTGGTCGGCGGTGACCACCATGACGTTCTGCGCGGGGACGCGCTCGTACACGCGCCGGAGGTGGTCCACCCACGCGCCGGCGCGCGCGGGCGAGAAGCCCAGCTCGCCGCGCGCGTCGCACGGCGCGCGCTCGTCGTCGGACAGTCCCGGGTTGGAGCACCCGCCGGGGCACCCCGGCCACGCGGCGAACCCTTTTTCCGCCGCCGCCGCGACGCAGCACCGCCGCTTCGCCTCGAAATTCTCGTCCATCGTCCCCAGGAGCAGCCCGTCCGAGCCGCACTTAAGAGCGATGTGCAGGTCCACGTCCACCGCCGCCTCGAAGCCGCGCCGGGAGTACGCGACGCGCGGCGCGCGCGTCGTCTTCGTCTGTTTTTTCGAATTCGTCTCCGTCTCGTTCGCGGGCGTCGCCCACCTCTCCACGGCGTCTCTGTGCTCCAGCAGCGTCTCGGCGAAGACCGAGGCGGCGTGGTCGATCGGGTTCGCCAGAAGCGCCACCACGCGCGCGTCGTCGCCGCCCATGGCCTCGCACATGCGCAGGGGCGCCCAGCCCGTGTACAGCAGGTCACGCGTCAGCTGGAACCGGGGCACGCTCAGGAACGCCGGGTCTTCGCCGCACCGGTGGAAGTGCGCGTCCAGGTACTCCCTCTGCGCGTCCAGGGGAGGGGGCTGCCGCCGCCACCGCGAGTCCACGAAGAATCGCTCGCCGTCGTCGTCGCTCGGCCAGCGTTTCGAGGGGTGCCAGCCCAAAGTCGCATGAGTCGACGAGTCGACCGCGTACGACGCGTCGTCGGCAGCTTTTCGCGCCGAAGACGCGCCCGCGTCGCCGTCCGCGCGGGTCACCACGCCCGTGGGGAACCCGTCGGTTTCTTCGATGTCGGCTCCGGGATCGAGATCGGTGTGCCTCAGCGACGCCTCCAGCTTCCCCGCGCACGCCACCTGCTTCGTCTCCAGGAACGCCGCGAGCGCGTCCGCCCGGGCCCCCGCCGCGCCCGTCAACAAGAAATCCGGGAACCGCCGCGTGCCTACGTCGTTTCGCAGCGTCGCCCCGCCGACGGTGGCCTCGCAGCCCCGGTACGCGCCGACCGCCTCGGAGGAGTTGGCGATCGTGCCCACCTGCACGCTGCGGCCGTCGTGGCCCTGCGGGGGGGCCGAGGGGTACCCGGGCGAGGACGTCATGCGCACCATGGAGTACATCGAGAAGGCGGCCACCGCGGTGCACGCGGTCCAGAACACTACGGGCTCGCCGACCCGCCACAGCCACGCCGACGTGGACTCGCGCGGAGGTTTCGCGTCGACATCTTCGAAGGCTGCCTCTCCCCGAGGGGAGCCCTCCGAGGAGCCCCGGTCGGAGACGCTGCCGTACGACCCCGGCGCGTCCCGCCGTCGCTCATCGGACCAGCCGAACGCGTCGGACGGGCCGACGCCGGACTCGACGACACCCGACTCGAGGTCGCGAGCATCGCGCGACGCCATCGTCGCGGGAACGACCGGAGTCGCGTCCGCCAACGACACCGCGCGCGAGAGACGCTACCCGGCCTTCCCGATGCGCCCCAGGCCGCCGCCCGCGCGCTACTCTGGCGCGGGCCGCGCGAAAAACAACTTCAACACCCTCGAGCCGAAGTAAAGTCGTACGCGGTAGCGCTTTTCCGGAAACGGTTTTTAAAGACTGGTTATACATATGTCATTTTTTTGTTTTTCGACGATTACAATTAACGTTCAACGTGAGAAACGCTCTCGTCTTCGCCTTCAGTGCTTCCGGACGTGGTACGCGTCCTTGATAGGCCCCTTGGCGGCGATCGCGGCGGCTTTCGCGGCTTTGCGCTCCGCGGAGGTGAGTTTCTTGTTGTCCTTCGCCTCCGTCAACGAGAAGTCGTCCGAGCTGCCTCCCTTCTTCAGCGCTCGCCTCTCCGCGACGGACAGCTTCTTCTCCTTCCCGGCGATGGCCTGCGCCACCACCACGCCGTCGCCCACAAGCCACGTCTCGTTGCACAGCTCGTTGACGAAAGCCTTGTTGTGCGAAATCGTCAACACGCCGCCCTTGAAGTCGGAGAGCGCTTTCGTGAGTGCCGCCAGCGTGTCGTTGTCCAGGTAGTTCGTGGGCTCGTCCAGCGCGATGATGTGCGGGTTGATCCACATCGCCGCGGCGAGCACCAAGCGGGACTTTTGCCCGCCGGACATGCGCTTGATCTTGCCCATCGCCAGGTCCTCGTCGATGCCGAACTCGGCGAGGTGAAGTCGCACCTCCTCTTTCGTCAGAGGCCGCAGGTCCATGCCGCTGTGCATCGCCTTGAGCTTCTCGTCGAAGTTGCGCACCATCTTCATCACGAACTCGTCCTTCTTCTGTAACGACGTGATGGGTTCCCAGTCCGTGTCGTTCTCCTTGCGCCCGGCGCGGCGGCACTCGTAAAACAGAGTCTTGCCGCGTTCCTGCCGCCCGATGATCTCGCAAATCGCGCCGCGCTCCTGAGACTGCGCGAGCTCATCCTTGGACAGGTTGTGGCTCGAGCGCTTCGCGATCTCCTTGTCCCGCCCGAGGTAGAAGCGGTTCTGCAGGTACTCCAGCGGCGTGTTGTTGATCGACTCCTCCAAGTGGTGCATGGAGTGCTGCGCGATGTACGCCAGCCGCAGGTTGTGGTGCTGCCACACGTCGCCGACGCCCGAGTCTGGGCTGAGCTCGCCGATGAGCAGCTTCATGAGCGTCGTCTTCCCCGCGCCGTTCAGCCCGATCAGCGCGGCGCGCGAGTCCTGCGTGATCTTCACGTTCGCGGACGTCAAAATCTGCTTCGAGGTCCCCGGGTACGTGAACGAGACATCCTTCATGTACATGATGCACTTGCTGCGGTTTTTCACGCCCTCCAAAGGCCCGGGGTCGGGAAACCGGATGGGCTTGATGTGCGCGGGCTGGTCCTCGCCGATGGACGCGATGGCGTACTTGGGCGCGGACGACGCGCGACCGTCGTTCGCGCTCGTCTCGTCGATGCCGTCCATCGGACGATCGCCGTCGGCGAGGGAAGCGGACGAGCCGCCGATCTCGTTCAGACCGCCTCCCACGGACGCCACCTTCCCGATGGCGTTGTCCGGCGACGGCAGCGCGGCGACGATCTCCGGCTTGAGCGACTGGAAGTCGCGGAAGCCCATGGGATAGTAGGTGAGGTTTTTGTCGTGCAGGTGGATGACGTCCGTCAGCACGTCCGCCAGGAAGTCGTAGTCGTGCGACACCAGGCAGATGGTGGTCTTGGTCAGACTCTTGAGATACGCGGAGAGCCACGCGATGGCGGCAGTGTCCAGGTGGTTCGTGGGCTCGTCCAGGAGCAGCACCTCGGCGTCCCACAGCATGGCGCGCGCGATGGCGAGCTTCATGCGCCAACCTCCCGAGAGCGACTGGATCGTCGCCGCCATCTTGACGTCGTCGAAGCCAACCTCTCGCAGCGTGTTGATCACTGTCTCCCTCGTCACCCCGGCCGGCACGTTCGCCACCATGAAATCCACGATCGTCTCCTGCTTCTCGGACAGGATCTCGTGCTGGATGTAGTACACGGAGACGTCAGACGGGAACCCGGCGATGTCCTTCGCCGCGACTCGGTTCAACAGCGTCGTCTTGCCGGTGCCGTTCTGGCCGACGATGCCGTACACCTTGCCGCGCTCGAGCGAAAAGTTGGTTCGTTGCAGCAAAACGCGCCCCGCGAACGCCAGGATGATGCCCTGCAGATCCACGATGTAATCCTTCTGCTCGTCCGAAACGAGCGCGGACTCGTCCAGGCCCTTGTACTCGAGCACGGCGGACTGCGCGGCGGCCACGAGCGCCTCGTCCCACGCCTCGCGCGCGCCCGCGTCCGCGCTCTTGGGCGCCGCCAGCAGCGCCTGCAGCTCCAGCTTGACGTCGTTCGCCAGGATGCTGGGGGGCATGCGCAGCGGGGCCATCTCTATGACCCACCCAGCCAGCGCCGCGGCGTACGAGATGGTCAGAGGGTCGGCGTTTTGAAGCGCAGCGCCCGCGCCCGTGAATCGCTCGAGCGCGGCTCCCGCAAAGTCGGCGCCCGACTTCTTCTCCGCCGCGGGAGCGCCGTCCAGCTGATCCCCCTTCAGGCCCTTCAGCAGGCTCTCCTTGGCTTTGGTCGCGCACTCGCGCAGGTCGGGGTGCGTGTGCTCCTCGCACTTCACGAGCTCGGGCTGCAGCGCGGGGATGAACGGCGTGAGGTCGCGGACGTCGTCCACCAGAGCGCAGATGTTCCCGCACGTCACCGCCGCTTTCTTTTTGATGTCCATCGCGCGTTCGCGCAAACCCCGCATGATCACCGGCAGAATCACCGCCAACGACGGCGCGTCCATGGAGTTCACGAACGTCGTCTCCATCAGGCGATCGAGACACTCCTCCGTTTCGCTCTGCGGCGAGCGAATCGCGCGTATCACGAGCGGCAGCATCCCGAGGATCTCGGCGTTCTTCACGCAGCGGCAGATCGGAGCCATAACCGCCTCCGCCACCGCCGTCACCTTGGGGTGCGTGTCGAAGACCGTCTCGAGGAACGCGGGGAAAATCTCGGGCAGCGTGCGCATGAAGTACCCGGGGACGCGCGTCGCGAGGTCGCCGCACACGCCCAGCGCGCCCACCTTGTTCTGCCACGCCTTGTGCTCGAGCGCGGCGACCAGCGCCGGCGCCAGCAGCTTCATCGCCGTCACCGGGAGCGCCTTCACCACCGCCGCGATGGCAGTCTCGGCACCGTTCCGCACGTCCGCGTTCGCGTCGCCGCGCATCGTGAACACCACCGGTGCGAGCGTCACCGCGGAGGGCTCGAACTGCCGCCCGGCGGTCAGGCAGCAGTGCGCGTACAGCGCCAAAGCGCCCGCGCGCGCCTCGGCGTCCTTTTTGTTCGTCAGCGCCGCCGTCGCCGCCGCCGTCGCGCCCGTCGCGTTCGCCGAGTCGCCGCCGAGGCCTTTCAGGAGGCCCGCGACGGACGCGGCCGCGGCGCGGCGCGCGGAGACGTCGCCTCCCGCGGCGAGAGCCCGCGCCACGCACGACTCGACCGTGGCGAGGAGCTCAGCTTCCGGAAGCGCGTCCACCAGGAGCGCCGCCGAGCGCGACGCCACGAAGCACCCGTCATCCCCGAGCGACCCGAGCGCGCTCAGGACGCGGCGGAGCGCCCCCTCGCGCGCGGCGTCGCCGGCGGGCAGGGAAGTGGCGGCGAGGTGGCCGTAGAGCGCGACGACCGCGCCGCGCGCGAGGTCCGCGCCGCGCGTCGCGGGCGCGCCGCCGGCCTCGCCGTCCACGGCGGACGCGAGCGCGGCGAGCAGGTCCGCGGCTTTCCCGTTCGCGGCGTCGCCGGAGACGGCGGCTCGCGCGACGGAGAGCGCGGCGTCGCGCACCTCCTCGGCGGCGTCGCCCATCGCGGCGACCACCACGGAGGTGGACAACGATTTTTCCAGGATGGCTCGCACGAAGGGGGCGTGCTCGGCCTCGAGCACGGCCTCCTTCGCCGCGGTCACCTCGTCCGCCGAGCGGTCGTCGACGGAATCAGCGGACACGCCGCTGAAGTCGGACAGCGCGCCCGAGGAGGCGTTCGCGGGGATCTTCCCGCTGTCGCGCGAGGACGAGGGAGGGACGGGGAAGGGTTCAGCGCGAGGCGAAGCGCGGGTGGCGAGACGCGGCATCCGAGCTCGGCGGGACGACGAGGCGTCGGCCCGCGTCGCGAGATCGGTTCGAGCGAGATACGCCGCCTTCGAACGAACGCGGACCGTCGGACCCCGAACCGACGAGACGCGCGGGCGGTAGGGAGAGGACGCTCGAGGAGACGCACCGGTGCTCGAGCGTGATAGACATGGCGGGCGTGCGTGTACGACTCCGCTCGCTCGAATTCGACCGAGACTCGCCACCAGTCGCGCGCGCGTGTGTGGCGCCTGCGCTCGATCGAAACGCTCTGCGGAAAGCGCTCCGCCGCCAAGAGCGCTTCCGGGGATTTCCAGCCAAGAAAAGTTTCGGCGCGAGGGCGGGAACCCCATCCTTCGCGAAATCCGCGCCCGTCTCGGGTCGGAGACCCAGGGAAAAAGCGTTTTCGCTCGAGCCGTCGAGAGATTCCAAAAGAAAAACGTCTGATCTGCTTTTTTTTTTTTTCAATGTTATACTCAGTGTCGTCTCTTCTCACGACCACCTGTTCCCCCTCGCGGCTCGCCCCCTGGTCGCGCGGTCGTTCGGCGCGCGGTTCGCGCCCCACACCGGCCGACGCGGGTTCTCCTTGCCCGGGTCGTTCTCCTTCGACGCGGCGCGCCTCCCGGAGGCGCCCTTCCCGCCGCCGCGCTCCGCCGCCGCCGCGCGTGCCGCGCGGCGCTGCAAGCCGGCGACGCGCGGCGCGGCGCTCGCTTTTTTGTCGCCGCCGCGCGCCTCGTCCGGCCGCACGGTGTACCCCTCCGGCACGAGCGCGTTGAAGTCCCCCCCGTGCATCGCCTGGGACTCGGAGACGCCGATGGGCGCGTCCGCGCGCACGAACCCGGAGCGAACCACGAACGACGCCACGTCCGTGCCGACGAACGATCGGCCGCGCGCGTCGGAGGAGGGGGCGTTTTCGACGAAAAAACCCGCCGCCGCGGCGCGCGTCGCCGCCGTCCCCAGCGCGCCCCCGGCCGCCATCTCCGTGCGTATCTTGTGCAGCTGGTGCTCCAAGTCGCGCTCGCGCTCGGCCAGGTCGCGCTCGCGCTCGAGCCGCCGCGCCTCGTCGCGCGCCGACTCCAAGTCGACGTCGCGGCGCTCGAGCTCCATCTGCAGCTTCTCGATCTTCGCGTCCAGGGGCGTCGCCGCGCGCGCGCCCGCCTTTTTTGAGTTGGACGCGGGAGACGACGCAGGGAACGTCGACGCTTCGTACACGTCGCGCGGCGGTATCAGGCTGGGCGCGTCCGCGTACTCCAGCGCGCGGGCGGCGGCGACGGAGACGTCGTCGCGCGGCGATCCGCTTTTGTCGACGCGCGCGGGCCGCCGCGCGCCGAGCTCGGGAGAGCGCTGGAGTTGCCGCTGGGGGGTCAACGCGCTCGCGTCGTCGTCCGCGGGGAGCGCGCGGTTCGCAGTCGATTTCGCCGCGGCTTCGATCGGCGCAGCTTCGATCGGCGCTTCAATCGGCTCGGGCGCCGACGAGTCGTAGGCGTTCGGCGCGTCGTCGTCCTCGGCGTGCACGATCTCGGCGCCTTCGTACGTCTCCCTCCGCGGAGATGCGCGGCGAGGCTCGGGCTCGGAGCCTTCCTCGGCGCCCTCCGTCCGTCCTCGCGGTGCGTCGGCTACCTCGCGGTCCGCGACGGAGGCCAGGTCCGCGACGGACGCGCGGGGCGAGTTCGTGACGCGGTACTCGCCCGGCGCGGAAGCGTCCTCCGGCCGCTCCAGAAGCCGCTCCTTCATCTCGCGCTCCAGGCGCTCCTGCTCAATCACCTCCTGAATGCGCCGCTCGATCTTGGCATCCTCGAGCTCCTCACGCAGCTCCCGCAGCCGCTTCTGCTCGCGCTTCGCGCGCACCTGCGCGTCCAGGTCCGCCACCAGCTGGCGCCGGCGCGCCTCCGCGGCGTTCGAGGCGCGCGCGTCCACGAACGCGCCGCCGCCGTCGGCGAAGCGCGCCGGCGCGCCGTCGGCGGCGCCGCCGCCGCGGTACGGGTCGCCCCCCCCCAGGTAGAAGGAGGAGGGCCCTCCGCCCGCGCGTGCCGCGGGGGAGGAGTAGTCCCCGTTCCCGGGGTTCACGCCGCGCCGGGGCACGCCCCGCATGGTCTCGCGGGGCGGCGACGCGAGGTGCGAGTGGTGCGAGTGACTGTTCGCCCGATCGACGCGCGCGTCGCCGCTTCTGCGCGCCGCCGGCTCCCGGTCCGGATCGACGCCCGACGCCTCGAGCGATTCGCGCCGCTTCCGCTCCGCCTCCGCGCGCTTCTTGAACGCAACCTGCTCGTCCAGCGCCGCGCGGAACTGCGCGCGCTTCGCCTCCTCGAGCGCCGCCTCGCGCACCGCGCGCGCGTCGAAGCGCATGTCGATCGGGTCCACGCCCCCCGCCGCGAACGACTTCCGCGAGCGCGGAGGTCGCAGGAGGAGATCCGCCCCGAGGTCCGCCCCGGGAAAAGCTTCGTGTCCGGGGAAGGCGCCCGCCGTGCGACGCGCGCTGTTTTCGGGAAAGCGACGCGGAGGCGACGCGGTCTCCGCGGCGTACGCCAAGGACGGATCTGGATCCAGAGACTGCCGACGCGTCGTCACGTCGAAGCCGTCGCGGCCGTGGTCGCCGATGTCGTCGGCGACGTCGTCCCACGACGGGTACCGGCGGACGCCGCCGTCATCCGGGCTGCCCGCGGGCGGACCCGGCTCCGCGCGCGTCTGGAGCTTCGCCCCGTCCGTCAGCCCGGGAACCTGCGCCGCGTCCACGACGACGTGGTGGTGCGGAGACTCGAAGGAGTCGCGCGGGCTCGCGCCGGGGTAGGCGCCCACCGAGCGCCGCGCGGGCGACGCGTCGGCATCGGCGTCGGCGAGCGCGGCGCGCTCGAGCTCGAGCTGCTCCAGGGCGCGGCGCTCGCGAGCCAGGTACTGCGCGTTGCGCTCGGCTTCCTTGGCTGTCGTTCGCGCGAGGGACGGTGTGGGTCACGCGCGGGTCGCGGGTCAGAGCTCGGTCGGGACGCAGAGGAACGGGTCTCGCGCTCGCGCGCGACGCCTCCCGGAACGCGCGTCGAGGCCGTTTGAAAGGGACGAAGAAACGTCCTTCTGGCGCGCGGCACGCACAGAGTTGATCCAGGTGTTTCTGGTGCTCGCTGCGCGGGATCTCGGGCTTACGTCTGCGGCCGGCGGGTGCACCCCTGCGCCGCGCGTTCGCGACCGGGGGTGGGCCCGACTTTGGGCCGAACTGCATGGTGCGCGCGGGTGAGAGTGCACGGCTGGGCGCGCGAGGCTGGAAATCGTTGTTTTTTTAGCCGTTTATCGGGGAAACGCGAATTTTTCGACTGTTTGCTCCATGCCTCCACGATCAGCCCGCTGACACCACGACCCACGGCTCGGCGCGTTGACCGCATTTTTCTGCCGAGCATTTCTCATGTTTCTCGACTCGGCACCGACGATGGACGACCTCTCGAAACACTCGACCCGACAATTCGGGGCGCGGGGGCAGCACCGAGGCGGGCTGGGGCGCCCGGGGGGGCGCTCCGAGCCGACCGGGGACCCCTTCTGCGTCTTCTCCAGGGTATTTTGCGCGCGTTACGCGCGTCTGGAACCCTCGAACCCCGCCCCCGGCTCTGTGACACCGCGCGCGCGTGACGACGGCTCGGAACGTCGGGACCCACGATGAGTTTCACCGTTCGCGAAGTGAACGACGACACCTTCCCCCATCACGCGATGTCTGGTCACTTCGACGAGCTGCTGCGCTCGCCCGGGTCGCAGCCTGTGCGGTGCGTGGCGACCGCGCCGGGGCACGTCGTGGTGAGCGTCGCCGGCGGGAAGTACCTGCACGCGTTCTCCGCGCGAACGCCACGCACGTCTCGTCACGCGGAACTAAAAAAAGAAACGGAGGCGGATGCCGATCCGACGGCGAGCATCCGCGAACCGCCGCGCGACGCCGTCTTCGAGCGCCATCGCGCGACGATCAGTCAGTCGGACGAATGCGCGAACGCGCCGTGGGTGAGTTTCCACGGCGTGTCGCCCGTGTCGCGCGTTCTTTTCGTCCCGAAAACGTCGTCGACGCCGCTCGCGCTCCTCGCCGTGCAGGAGGACGGCGGCGTCGCGGCGTGGCGCTGGGCGCCCGGCGAGACGTCCGCGGAGGCGCGAGGGGGAAGCGCTTCCGGAAGCGCGCTCGTGGAACCGCACCCCGAGGACGACGAGAACACATCTTCGCGTCTTAAAAAAACCAGCGCGTCGTCGTCGCGTCTGTGCGATTGGCGCGCGTGCGCGCCTCGCGCCTTCGCGGGGGGACCGCCGCTCGTCGCGCCGCCGTTGGCGGCGGCGTTCCTCGCGCGACGCGGCGTCGTCGCCGACGCGGCGCTCCTCGCGTCGGCGCCGGAGGGCGAGGACGGCCGACGGCGCGTCCGGCTGGCGTGTTTGACTTCCGGGAGGCGCTCGAAAGCGGACCTGGAAGAAGTGAAAGACGTCTCGGGAGACGCGGCGGTCACACCGCGCGACGATGAGGGCGACGCCACCTTTGATGCCTCGCCGTCTCTCGTCGCGATCGACGTTGGCTTCCTGGACGCCATCCTCGAAGGCGGCGTCCGCGGCGCGGAGAAACCGATCCCGACCCGCCGGGAGCCCGAGGCGCTCGCCCCCGTCCCGCGCGCCGCCGCGGTGCTCTCCGCGGGCGGCGACGAGTTCTGGGTCGTCGCGGGCGGAGGACTCGGCGCGCATTGCGTCGCGACTCGGTGG
>MDSV01166998.1_pt1 | contig 13283 bp, 17 predicted proteins | sample 810851 | NCBI WGS metagenome assembly MDSV01 (sample SAMN05326640, study PRJNA326480) | marine metagenome | isolation source: seawater | place: Atlantic Ocean: North East | collected 2012 | reverse complement strand
TCGCCACCTGATTGCGACCTAGTGCCGCCTGTTTCTTGTGCTTGTAATTTTGCACGAATTTCTGCCAATGTTGCCATAGTTTTTCTCCTAAATGTTTGCCTATGTGTTTTTGCCTAAGTATGCCTCATGACTACTTATATAGTCATTAGTATATGTGTTAAAACTTAACTTGTCAACTGAAAAGTTTATTAAAATCGTAATTAGATAATTTACTCTCCATTGTGTGTTCAATAGTATTAGTTTCAACATGTGTACTTTCTTTTGCATTTGCAGTTAACTTAGGCATCAATTTATTGATTAAATCAACTGCTTGCTTTAACATAGCACGTTCTTGTGGTTTGTCAATACTTAAAGTACCTACCACACTGTCATCTGACAGACGTTGTAAAAGTACACTCAGTTCATCCTGCTTCTTTGAACTTGCTACACTCAATCCAAGATATGACAACACACTTTGAATTTTGCTTTCTGTTGGCATGTTTGAATATGAGCTCAAGTTCATTGGATTCTCAGGATCTGATTTTACATTAACGCCTTTGCGTAATTCAACACTATCCATTTTTTCTATAGTATCTGCTAGGCTTTTTAATGTATCATTAACAAGGTCGTGTGCCTCTTGAAGAGATTTCATTTCCTTGACTAATGCATTTACATACGGTAACGCTTCATCTAAACTTTCATCAAATGTGCGTACTGTAAATTGGTTACGAAGTTTGGTTCTATCTGTTTCATTAATTTTTACTTCTTTTGATTCAAACTTCTCTTTTGTTTCATTGTAGCACTTAGAACCTTTTAGTTTATTCATTTTTTCTCTTAAACTATTAATCCTACTGCTTACTGCTTCAACAATATCTGTTGTATCTTCGTTTACCAAGCCATTACGAAGACTGTATTTTTTAAACTCTTTTAGTTTTTTAAGTTCGATACATTGTTCACTGATGTGTTTACCAAATTCATCATATGGTGTACCGCCTTCTTTAACATGGCGTAGCATTGCTCTTCCACCTGCTAAATTATTGGTTTCCATTCTATAACGTTCACCGTCTGCACTTTCAATATAGATAGCATTAATGTTTCTACTTCTACTACCACGCGATTCTTCGTTAACTGGTTTTGTGTGTTTAATTATTAGTTTGGCATTTTCTAACTGCTGGTAACTGCTCTTGCTACTACCATATGCAGGACTAATGCCCTCTTGTACTTCTTGTTTCATATCTCTCACCTTTTGTGCTTGGTAATCTTGGTCTTTTGGTGTTATTTCCTTAGTAAAACTTTTAAGTGTGTATTCAATTACATTTTGATTTGCTAGATTTTTTAACAAGCCTAATGTATCTTTAAATTTACTCATATCAGTGTTTTGATTAATACTCACACGAAGTTCTCTTTTAGAGTCGGTTTCATCTAAGTTAACCATACTGCCTAAACTAGGAATATAGAAGCGTCTAGCGGTCTCAGGATCAATAGTATTCTCACCTTCGTCGGTAAAAATTTTTATATTATATCCATTGCCTTTTAATATTTTAAAAATATCACTTGCTATAGTTTCGCCACTAATCATACTAAAGTTCCTTTAATGTATTTATGTTAAAAACACAAATGGCATAGGTTCAACAGAGTCCTCATCGCTAAATGTGTCTCTAAGCTCATCATATGCATTCTCATCATACTGTGCAACCTGTTGAACAATTCTAACTACTAATAGTGTAGACATTACAAGATCATCTTTTTCACTATCTTTTCCACTGTAGCTACTACCTCTTGCTATAAATGTTTTCATCTCAGATAACAATGCATGACTGTATATTATCATTTTATCTGATTCAATCCAGTTTTTAAATTTACTACATGCCGCCAATTTACTTTTATTTGTAGTGGTAAATCCTTTTCTATATGCTCTATTTGCACTACGTGGTTGACTTACGAATGTTCCTGGAATATTGTCTTCACCCATTTCTTGTATTACAACCAGTGCGGCTTCTCCAAGTGTATTGTTTTCTACACTCCAATATATTTCGCTATCTGGTGATTCTTCTTGTATAGTTTGTGCTATACCTTTGATAATCCTTATTTGATCTGTAATAGGAGTTTTATTGTGCATCCATTCAGCTACTTGTTTCATACCAGGCATTTCAAAAACCTGTACTGCACTATTATCTCCACCTGTACCTAAACTAGGATCCAGTCCAATTACATAAGTCTTGCCCTTTACAATAGGTTTGTACCAACGTATTTGTCCTGTACGTTTATAAGGATCTTTGCTTTCCATTGTAACAAGTTTTAGCTGATTAATTAATGTTTCATCAGCTGTAATAAACTCACAACCATGCTCACGTCTAAAACGTTCTTCGCCTATTTTTGCCGCTTCTTCTCTAGCCCAATCATCATCTCTATCTGGATGTTCTTGCCAATCAACTTTGATGCTTTTAAATCCATTTACACCTACTTCTTGTTCATTGCCAAACTCGTCCATAGTTTTTATAGCTTGTTTCCATATTTGTGCAAATTGATCATTATCTTGGTTTGGTGTACTTGTAATCATACACTTACCACCTGTTGATAGAGTAGGTGAAAGAGATGTCCAAAACTCTTGTGCTATTCTTGGTGGAACAAATGCAAACTCGTCTAGGTATACCAATGTAAGTGAAAGACCACGTCCTGTATTGTCTGTTGTTGCTTGAGCTACAATTCTACTACCATTATCAAATTCAAGCGATCCTTTGTTATATGCTGTGACTCCAGCACGAATAAAATTTGGTAATGTTTCATATGCAAATCTTATACGTTGCATAATCTCCTGAGCACCACTATATTTGTGTGCCGCAATTAATATAGTACTGTCTGGTTTAAACATTGCATACCATAACAAATATCCAGCCGCACAAGTTGATTTGCCAGTTTGTCTTGGCAACATAGCAATACTAAATCTATGATTATGATATACCTCTACTAAACGTTCTTGAAAATCATAAAGATCAAACTTCATACGACCTTTAGTTGGATGTTGAATATAACAATGCTCTCGAAGAAAATGACCAGGGTCTTGTGTACAAGTGACCAATTCTTCCAGTTCTGCTTTTGTGAATTTTTCCCTTTGATAGGGTTTTTTGATAAGGTTTGTATCTACACTCATAGTAGTACTTATTCTATAAAAAAAGAGGCTATGTTTCCATAGCCCCTAAGTTAAATGCCTGCTAATTTTTTTAGGTAGTCTAAATCTTGTGATTCATCGACTTCTGATAAGAAGCCTCTTAGTTTATCTTCTGGACAACTCATAAGTAATTCTTCTATTGCTGTATAGTCTCCCATATCGCAATCTCTTTTAATTTGTATAATTACTTCGTCCATTAATTCTGGGTCAACTGCTTCTTTTACTTCTTCTACTGATTCCATTGGTACAACACTAGTGGCTCTGTCTATTACAGATTCAAAACTGTCTACCAATTTACGCATAGTAGTAAGTTGATCGGTTAGATCACCAACACCAGATGAATCCATGTCTCCATCCAGTCTTTGTAATTCTTGTATTTCAGTTTCTAATGCACCGAGTGTCATTGCAATATTGTTAAGTGCATCATGTTTTTCTTGGTCTATAGCATCTTCTTTTAGATAATCTTTGAATGTTTTGTCTGTCATTGTTTCATCTCTCTAATTGGATCAATGCCTATAAGTTGTTTTAGCCTTGTTAGTTCTGGGGATTGTTCTTTTATTTCTTCTCCAGTATCATCGTCAGTTTTTGTTTCTGCTCCTGACTCTCCAATAATTTTAGGTAATTCAATAATATCATCATCTGCTTTAAGTGCTTTCTTTGCATCTTCTACATCTGATTTGTCAACATACATTTTTCCATCTCTAAATGAGCAATCAATTCCTGCTTCTTTACAACATTTGATACATTTAGATTCGTATCCTTCAGTTAGTGTACTTTCTTGTACTGATTCCATAGCATCATCTAGTGTGCCTTCCATGCTTGCTCTTCCATCATCTTGCATGCCTTGTTCAGTAAAGTCTACGTCAAATCCAACTAAAGCACTAATCTCTTCTGCAAATCCACTGTCTGTATATATGGTCCACGGACCATCGTGCAGTACTGTAACATTTCTGTAACCATCATCTTCATCGTCGTCCATGTATCCATCTTCTTCGTATGGATTTTCTACTGTAATTTTCATTACATTAACTTTTGCAGGATTCTCACCTTGTCTGTCCCAAATACTGTCACCAGCAAGGTTAATTTCCGAGTCTTTACCTTGTGGCTTTATTACAGTGTCTTCAGTCATGCCAAGTTTTTGTTTTACTGACTCTACTTCTAAACCAGCCATTGCATCATAATGTGCATCTTCCAATGCACCATACAGGTTATCAAATGCTTCTTGTATAGCACCAAAGTCTTGACTACCACCAACATCAACCACTGCTTTAGCAAGTCCACCTTCATCACGGAAAACTTTTTGCAATCGATTGATTTGATCCATTGCTTTATCAAATGTATTTTGTACTCTCATTTCCTGTGATGTTGGCATAATTATATTCCTGCTAGCTTTCTAAGATCATTAATTGATTCCTCTTTGGATTCAAAGTAACCCATGATATCATTTACACCTTGTTCATCAATGCCATACTTTTCCTCTATTGCTCGAATTTCGCGAAACATACCTCTTGTAATTGGACTTGACTGCATAAATTTATCATGGTCGTCTTCAGACCAATCGCCATCATCATCATAGCCATTTTTTTCATTGAAAGCAATATATTCGTCTTGGTCAAATGCATCACTCATTATGCCTGTATTCAACATTGCTTGTAGATAACCTTCAGGTAAGCTATCACCGTTAACACCCATGTAGTCATCATACTTTTTAACCCAATCTTGTACTTCAATTTCAGCTTGCTTCATACCACCTTCGTCTACCTGTTGTGTACCAGCAAGTGCTCTGAGTCTGTCTAGGTCTGCACTATCTTTTACTTTGTATTTCTTGCCGTCTACTGTAAAGCTGTCATCACCATCTTCTTCAGCATCAATTTTTGCTTTGATAAATTTGTTTGCTTCATTTGGCTCTTCTGCAACCTTTTGTTCAGCAACTTCATCGTCATGCGGAATTGTATTGCCTTCTGCATCTTTTTGATGATGTTCATCTATATCATCTTTTTTCTTTTTCTTTTCTTGATATGCTTTTAGCCCTGGAGGAAGTTCACCTTCTTCAACTTTGTATGCTTGCCATGCTTCAGTAATATCTTCTACTTTATGATCTGCATATACGTTTTCCATTTTTACTGGTTGACCATTAGCACCTAAATATCTACGCAAACTTAAATCTGCTGGGCTACCTAGTGTGCCGTTGTATGCTTCGGGTTCGCCAGCATATTCATCACCGCTGTTAGCAAATCCTTCTTCTTCCACAGGAGCATCTCCTACTAGTTGATTCAACTGTTCAGGTGAGATCAAAGCAATCATTGCTTTCATATTTTCTCTGCCATCCATTGGTTGTTCAACTACTTCTTGCTCTACTGGTTTTGGTTCTATTGCAGGTGTATTACTTTGCTGAATCCCTGCTAGTTTGTATAAGTCTTCTAATTGCATTTCTTTACACCTTATATTCTTTGTTTAATTCACCTGTTGGCTGATCTTTGACAAATTTGTCAATAAAATCGTTACCATAGTGTTCACTGTGATCTACTTTTTCAGCTTCACTATAATCTGCGTCGGCTAGTACGCTCTTTGGTTCTTCGTCCTCATCTTTGAGTTCGTCATTCCAAAGTTCTTCTGATTCATTCATATTGTTAATAATAATACTTCCTACTGGACAACCACAAATTCTACAAATTTCTTCTTGTAGTGCGTTTGGAGTAGCAGGCAATTTAAGTTCCATATCACAGATATACACTTCGTTAGGCCCTACATCATCAAATCCCCTAGGCTTAGGTTGCATAATTGTCTTTTTACAAGCACTCATGCTTTCCATATTGTATTTTTTCATATGCGACTCAATTCTGTCCATATGCTCGTCTGAAATTTCATTTATACTACGAAGCCTAAACTTGTAGCTTTTTTCAGATTCTGCTAGATATTGTGCTAAACTTTTCATCGCGACTTCCTTCATTGTAATTATTTATCCGATTTATTCATTTTATCGATGACTGCATTTATCAATGTATTACGGTCTTCAAACTCTTCTGCTTCGCCTTGTATGATATTTTCTTTACCATTGGCTTTAGCTTCTACATGGTCTAACTTTGCTTTTTGTAACTGTAGTTGTACCATTTTAAGTTTTTTATCCATTTTTGCTGTCTTAGCTGTAATAGCATTGGTCATCATTTTACTTGCAACATCAAAAACATTTGCCGCATGTCTGTCTTCTACATTTTGTCCTAAATCCATAAGATCCTTAAAAGCATTCATAGCTTGTCCAGCATAGTTATCCATGTCTGCATCTAGTGCTTCCAAGTCTCTGACTTGTGGTAATGCCGCATCAATTTTATCTGCTACATCTAGTTGTTCTTGCATCTTAACTAAATCCAATCCCATTTTCTCTTCTGTATCTGTTGGATAGCTAGAGTTTGTTTCACTTTCAATTGGAGGCAAGTTAAAAACTTCTTCAATTTTTTTGGTCATCTCTTCTTTCCTGTTTTATCTTTTCAATCTGTTGTTTTTGTTGTTGTATTAATTTTCGTTGTCTTTCTAATACTAAAAACTGTTTGTCTAAGTCACTTGTCGACGGAAACTTCACTATATTATTCATCTACTTTTCCTTTTTTTAGGTTGATTGAATAGTTCATGTTCTGTGAGTACTCTAAATCCAACTCCTTGTCTTTTTGCAAAAACTTTGGCGGCTTGCCATTTAGCTTCATTTATAATAGCTTGTGCTTTTTGTACAGTACTTCTAGCCATTGCTAATGTCTGACCAGCAGGTTTGATTTCAATAAACTCCGCCTTACGATTTTTAAATTTATCTTCATACACTATAAAAAAATCAGGCACATAATGAGTATTTTTTCCCGTTGCTGGATTACGATACGGTATCCTATGACTTTCGCTTGCCCATGCAAGTATGTTAGGATGATCATCTAACAATCTCATAAATTTAAGTTCCCACCCACTACGATATTTTGGTCGGTGTTTACCTACATATTTACGAGGGTTTTTTACTTCGTATATGCCTTGTTGAAATTTATGTGCCATTCTAGTAGTATTTATTACTACATTATTCTTGTGGAAGTTGACCTTCAGCTAGTCCAGTGTCAACCTCAGATACAACAAATGAATTACCGTCTATATTTCTTAAACTCTGACCAGAACGTATTGTACCTGTAAATGGTTGTATTACTTCAGTTGCTACTGCACCAACTTGTGCGGCGATGGTAGCACCTCTGTTAGCTACTGTACCTGCGATAGTGCTTTCTAAGGACTGCCTTGCCGCTTGTTTAGGATTAATATGACTATCACCTAATGAACCTATATTCACATGCTCAGGCTGAAAACTTACTGCATAAGTGGCTGTACTACTACTTGCATAATCAAATGTTGTATGTTGTACAGTATTAACCATACAGTTATACAATGTAGTTGTTCTACCGCCTTGGGCAGTATCTTTATTATGTATTTTTATTTCCTCATAAAAGAATCTCTGATCTTGTGAAATAGTTTTAGCACCAAAGTGATGTGCATCTCCAGCCGCAAACTTTGAATTAAGCATTTCATAACCACTAAAGTTTACAGGATCCATGTCATGGGCACCTGTTTGTGGATGTCCAAAATAGTGTCCAGCATATGCTTTCATCATTGATTGAAAGTGATTGTCTTTGGTATCATAAAAAACTATATTACAAGGACCAGGAGTCATTCTTGTAGGAACATATCTCATTCTATTGTATTGATTAACAGGTGTTATGCCATAATCAAAGTCGGGCATAGTAACACTTATTACTCTTTGAAAAGTAAAGTTTGTACCAAAACTACTATCTTCAATGAATACTCCACCGTTAAGTGAAAACTCAACACTAAAATTATAAAGTAAACGCGGAGTTTTGACCATTACCGGATCGTCTGCTCCGAAATGCTCTGCGGCGGCATTGTATGGGCCGGTATTACTAGTTAATCCCATCCTTTGCTACCTTAATTAAGCCTGTGTACCACCGCCAGTTGCGTTACTTAAAGTCTGATCTAAGTCAGCTCCTGTAAGTGTAGCATTGCCTGCGGCGTCAAAAATCTCTGCGTTGTCGTATCTTATACCTACTGTAACCTGGACCTGTTCACTACTTGCATAAGCCATGTCGCCATAACTAATATTTGCAATATAGCAACCTGCAAGTTCAAATTTATCTAACACACCTGGTGTTGGACTAGCACCATCTAGTGTTTCCATTATCATTTGGAATTTATAACTAGAACCTGCTCTCGGTGAACTTTGATTCGCATGGTCTACCTGTCTGTTTAATTGGTTGTTTAATTCTCTTAGCACTACACTGTCTACGTCATCTCTCAATACAATTGATACAATATCCCAAGTATGTTTACCTGCAAGATAGATTCTTGAATTGTAAGCATCCAATGGAATCTCATCATGTGTTAAACTTGGTCTATTCGTACTGATAACGCTTCTAGTAGGAGTAGCACTAAAACCCTCTCCTACAAATGTCACTCTAAAGCGATATTGTAGCTTGGGCATAATTGTTGTTGTGTTCCCTGAATTGTCTGGAACGCCTAAAGTTGTAATTACTGCCATTTTGATCTCCTCATAATACCGGCTAATTGTATTTATTAAAAACTGCCAAAAAAAATGGACAGCCGAAGCCGTCCATTAAGTATTAAGTTAATTTTTTATTAGTTTGTTGAACTTAGTGTGCCTGTATTGACCAATCTAATTGGAACGTATATAAATTCTGCCGCTTTTGCTGGTTCAATAGCAACATCAACATAAAATTCGTTACGATCAATTCTTGCTGGTGTATTATTTGTTTCATCACAAACCACTGCAAAGTCATTAAGTCCTCTTCTACTTAAAATGTCTGCTAGAAATCTTTCAAAAACAACTTTGGCTCTTGCTCTAGTTTGTGCATCATTAATTTCAAACAAGAATGGTCTAGCAATCTCATCAAATCTTTCTCTAAGATATGCAACCAAACGTGCAACATTAACTCTATCTAAACTACTTGTAGTAGCATGTAGAGTTTTCTGTCCAAATACTATTGTACCTTGTCCAGGAAATGTTGTGATTGGATTTAACTTAGCCGTGTACATTGCATCGCGTTGTCCTTGTGTAAGGCTAATTGCTTTGAATTCACCTTCGGTTGTAATATGTCCAACTGCACTTGCATTTTGTACAACACCTCTTGTAGTTCCTGCTGGAGCAAACCATTGGAAACTAATGTTGTCGTTGTATGCAATAGTGTATAATGCCATATGACTTGGAGGAACAGCTACAGTTGCACCACCTAGTGGCTCAGTTGTTTGACCTGCTGGATAGTAAACTGCTGAATATGTATTCTTAGTTACCAGTCCATCTTCTCCGTTTTCACTTGCACTATTACTATTGTTTGTCCAAGTAATTACATCTGTTGGATTCTTACGCATTGGTGAGTCAATAACAATAAATGCTGTCTCACCTCTATCACTGTTTAGTGTGACCATTTCATCAACTAGCTCTGGATAGTTTGGTGAAGCAATCAAGCTATATTTGTATTGTGGATCTCTCAAATCAGTTCCAGCAATAGCCGCTTGCATTGCAGTTGCGATCACCTTGCGTTGTGCATATCTACCAAATGCTCCGCTACCATCTGCATGATTTGCGGCGCCATTTCTCCATGCACCTGCTGTACTATTGTATATTCTTACAGTATTTTTACTCTGTGCCATGTTAATTACAATCATACCTGCTGGATATACTGCACTTGCAGGTGCTCCAGTTATAGTAGTTGCTTTACCACCATTGGTGTTATCGCCTGCTGTATCTGTAATGTCAGCAAACAGTACACCTGTTGAAGTTGTTTGATCTGTATTATCATGTAACACCCATGCAGTGTTGCCTGTGTTTCTTACATAAATTTTTGGATATGCACGTTCATTTGCTTGACTCTCTGCTGATAACGTTGTATCTATCCACACATCTCCTGCACTTGGACCTGTTGGAGCAGTCGTACTATATGTACCAGTCACTGGTGCATATCCACTGTCTACTTTGTAAATATCCAAACTGTTAATAGTATTATCAAACCAATATGTTCCATTTGCTACTGTAGCAGTTGGAGTTGCGGCTTGTGCTAATACTGTAGTTGCTTGAATTGCTCCTACTACACCACCTGCTGTAATTTCTCTAATCACAATAGTTGCTTTTGTATTAGCCTGCATGTCCAATAGATATTGTCCTGTAGTAGCAGTAGATGTTGTTAATGCAGTTACACTTGAACCATCTTGTGGAACAAAGTCTGTAATTGCACCAGCGCCATCTGCCATTGTAGTTGAAATACCTTGTACAGTTCCGGCAACAAATGCATTACTTGCATATGTATTCAATGATAATGATAAACCATTACCTGGTCTTGTGGTCTTAACCCAAATATCATTTGCACCTGGACCTGTTGGAGCACTATAATGTTCATCATAGGTTACAGTTTCGCCTGAACTTAATACAGTATCACTATCTAATATTTCCCATGCACCACCTACACCATAAAAGTATTCAATACTCATCTGACGTGCTGGACTGGTTGATGTTTCGTTGTCAACATGTACTACAACTAAAAATGTTCCGTTTGTTGTGGCACTAGCGGCTGTACTTGGTGTATGTACATCACCTACAACATCTGTGCCATCATCTACATTGATTTCAACTGCTGGTGTTTTATAAACCCACTTGCTAGTTGTGTTATTCCATTGGTGAATACCATACTTACTAGCATCTGTGTCTAACCATAACGTGTTAGCAGTACTGTATGCCGCCGTTGGCGCAGTTGTACTTGCTTCTAGTTGACCTAAATTTAAATCTGCTCTTACGCAGAATGCTTGGTTACCTTGTCCTAGATAACTATAAGCCGCCATAAGACCATATTCACTGGTCTCACTGCCTTGTACTACGGCAGATCCGCTTGTGGTAAATGTTGGATTTCCAAAAAATTGTGTAAGTTCTCTTTGACTTGTTACTTTCACAACCTTGCCAGCTTGGGCACTTTTGGTAAATTTTGCAATACCGTCAGCTTCACTTCCTGTAGGATCTGTTTTATCCTGACGTGTTGCTACCATTAATAGTGGTACTGTACCGGCACCAGGGGCACCGTAAGCACTTTCATCTACTACTGATACATTTACACCAGGGGATACTAATGTTGCCATAATTTATTCTCCTCATAAAGTATTTGCTAGTTGTATTTACCAGGACCACTATATATCCGGGTGGTTATAAGAGTTAACCTAGTAGTTAATGAAATAGTCAAAAAAATAGAGCCCGAAGACTCTATTTTTAAAAAACAGTATAAAATTTATACTGTGAACATCTTTGCTCTACTGCCGTTGACGTCACGAGCAGTAATGCTATACCTAGTTGCACCAGTAGTTGCAACATCAGTTTTAACATTAAGACCAGCAGATTTCATTTCGCTCATCCTTGCAGGAAGTTGCTGAATTCCAAATCTAGCTTTAGCGTCTTTGGCAGTTAAAGTTTTACCAGTACCTCTGAGGTAATTCTCAAGGAAGGTCTTCTGGTTAGATTTAATTGTAGTAAAAGCCATAATATGCCTCCAGTTAAGTTAAGGATTATTCCTTAGTATTCGTGTAGTATAACACCACACAAATTCCTTGTCAACCTAAAAGTTCCTTATTAGGAACCATACCGGTTGTATTATATAAATTCCAATTTTCACTAGTGATAAAATTTTCAATAAAATCTGTTGTTAAATCTAAATCAGCAGATTCAGTAAAGGTTTTGTACAGTTTTTGTGTAAGAATTGCATGATTTTTAGTTGTAAGATGATTTACTCTTCCGTCTGCTCCTTTTAATACGTCTCTGAAAGTTACAGATTTGTTTAACCCTTTGAACTCATTTCTAGCTACTGTATCAATATCTCCAAAAGTTTTAAAATGTTCATTGTGTTCTATTTTATACTTTGTAGGTTCATTAGTAGCAGGAAGATTTATAATATTATAACCTTGTGTCTGATAGTATCTGAAGTATGTAATAATTGACTCACCATATAACTCTTCTAAATCTGGCCTAGCGACAGCTAGTGCATAATGTCTACCAATATCTGCTTGAAGATAACTATCCATACCATTTGAAGCTAATCTTTGATCTCGACTAATCATTGTATCAAGCCATTTTTTATTAAGTTCACCATCGGGTTTGATATAATTTAAAAAATTACTGCCATGAGGTACTTTTTCGACAAACCATCTTCTACTAGGAGCAGTATGCGAAACAATAATATAATCTTCATCTTTTTTAAATTTATTCACTCGTTGGTTAAATTGAAACTGAGTCCAATCTAAACCAGTTCCAATTTTAGATGCAAAAATAGGCTTGCAGTTTAATTTTTCTGCAAGCTGATAAGTCCATACTTCATTTTTATCTACTGTTTTTGTAAGTTTTAATGCACAAGTTTTCTGATCGGTTATATCAGCAGTAAAACTATCACCAAATAGATAAAGTTTACCCATTATCCCCAATCCTTAAAGTCACCTGCTTCTTCATTATCATTATAGCCTTTGGTATAGGCAGTGATCTCAGCTGGTGTCATTAATGTCATTGGGATACATTCACTTTGCATAGATGCACCTGTATAATAGTGAGGTTGATATCCTCTACGGTAATAGCTGTCTGCTCCGCCTCTATCATAAGGACCACCATGTCTGTCATCATATGTCATATCTTCTCCTATTGTAAAAACCACATTATTAGTGCAACCGCAACTATCCACGGTGCATGTTGAAATCCAAGTTTAGCAAAGCCAAACACTATACCAACGACTACACCAAACATTACACCAATTAGTGCAAGCCATTCTAATGTAGTCCAAGCTAGTTCAAAGTCTCCACCCATTAATCGAATACCCGAACTACGCCAAGGTCAATATCGTCGAAGACCTTTTGCATAGCTTGCATAATCCAAGCCTGATTATTTTTTTCGGCTTCTACATAAGCATTCTGTAATGCTTCTAGTTCTGCCATTGAGATAGCTTTTACCTCAGTTTTAAGATAAGTGTATGCCATTAAGCCGCCTCCATCCATCGGTTAAGTGTGTTAACATCTACGTTCAGCGAACTAGCAAGTTCAGCTATACGTTTTTCTTCTGCCGCTT
>MDSV01122210.1_pt1 | contig 13283 bp, 11 predicted proteins | sample 810851 | NCBI WGS metagenome assembly MDSV01 (sample SAMN05326640, study PRJNA326480) | marine metagenome | isolation source: seawater | place: Atlantic Ocean: North East | collected 2012 | reverse complement strand
AATGTTGGCATAGTAGCACCTGGTATAAGTTCTACTTCACATCCATAACCTTTTTCTAATATGACTTTATCAACATTTGCCATTAATTCAGCTGAAGCCCAGTTTTGTTCAGCGATAACTAATTTTCCACACGCTGCGTTTGCATTCACATTAAATAATGTGAATCCTAAAACAACTACTGCAGAAACTAATAGTTTTTTAATTGTTTTCATTTTATTCCTCATTGTTATTTATATTTTTAGCATTCAAACATATATTAAAAAAATATGTAACCCCAAGAACAACTTATGATTGAAATTTTTCTTATTTCATGTGAAAATTTAATTAAAATAATAAAAAATAATGAAATTAAAAAAAATAAAAACGTTTATCGTTGGAAATCCACCCCCCCATTTTGGAGGCAGATATTGGGTTTTTGTAAAATTAATTACTGATAAAGATGTTATTGGATATGGAGAAATTTACTCAGTTCCTTTTCATCCTAAAGTAGTAGCTAAAATGATTGAAGATGTTTTTGAAAGATATGTAAAAAATAAAGACCCCTTTAAAATAGAAAAATTATGGAGAACAATTTATTCAAGTGGCTACACTCAAAGACCAGATATTTCCCTTATGGGAATAATTAGTGGTATAGAAATGGCATGTTGGGATATTATTGGAAAAGAATTGGGAAAACCAATTTACGAACTTTTGGGTGGCCAAATCCATAATAAACTAAGAACATATACTTATTTATATCCAAAAAAATCTGACAAAGTTAATGTGTATGCTAATGCTGAACTAGCTGGTGAAAGAGCAAGCGAATATATAGAAAAGGGTTTCACTGCTGTTAAATTTGATCCTGTTGGGTCCTATACACCTTTAGATCCAAGACAACTATCTTTAGAAGATTTAGCAAGAGTAGAAGAGTTTGTGAGAACTATACATAATTCTGTTAATAATAAATGTGATTTATTGATAGGAACTCATGGCCAGATGACAACTGCCTCAGCTATCAGATTAGCTAAACGCTTAGAAAAATTCGATCCTATGTGGTTTGAGGAGCCTGTGCCTCCAGAAAACTTTGAGGAAATGGGAAGAGTTGCTCTCTCAACAACTATACCTGTGGCTACTGGAGAAAGATTAGCAACAAAATATGAATTTTCAAAAATTTTACAGTCACAAGGAGCTAGTGTTTTACAAATGAATTTGGGAAGAGTTGGTGGAATACTCGAAGCAAAAAAAATTGCTGGTATTGCAGAGACATTCTATGCTCAAATTGCACCACACCTTTATTGTGGACCTATAGTAGGTGCTGCAAATATACAAATTTCAACATGTATTCCTAACTTTCTAATATTAGAGGGAATAAAAGACTGGAAAAACTTTTATTCAGAAATTCTTATAGATCCAATTAAATGGGAAAATGGATACATCGTCCCTTCAAAAAAACCTGGCTTAGGAGTTGAATTAAACGAAAAAATCGCAGAAAAAAATATTTATACTGGTACTAAACTTCATCTAGAAATGGCAGAAATATAAATTAAACTCCTACGTAACCAAACTCTAAAGATGCGTCTGTTATATGGTGATAAAACGATTCACCAAAACTCCTTAAAGTAAATAAGTTAAATATTTGGGACTCCTCATCAATGCAATCAATGATAATATTGATACCATGAAAAACTGAACCAACAGATGTATTTTTCTTAAATTCATTAAAATTAATAGGGCAGCCTTTTTTTAATACTTCTTTGGCCTGAGATCCTTGTATTTGTATTCCTGCTCTTGAATGAGAAATATCAGTTATCGCAAAATTTTCTTTATCACACTTTTCTTCAACTTTTTTTATAATATCTTCTTGGTTTGATATAACTAACCACGTATTTGGTGCATTCCAAATAATTCTTATATTTTTATTTGATGAGACTTTTAAGTTTTCTGACGGTATGTTCACTCCATCAATATTGATATTTCCTAATTGAATTTTAGATTTTTTATAACAAAAAATTTGTATGATACTTAAATTTTTAACTTCAGATATTTTTAATAGGTCACTTTCATTTTTTTTATGATGGTCACCAAAAAGACCTTTTTTATGAACTAATTGTAGTGGAGAAATAGCTGTCATGATCTTACCCTTTCTCCCTTAGGATCTACATAATGAGAAGATACTATCTTAACTTCTATACTTTTATTTTTAAGAGGAGAAAGAGCATACAATTTTTCACCAATTTTTTTCTTTCCATCTTTTAAAATAGCTAACGAAAAAGGGTTATTATATTCTACGCTCCAACATGATGCTGATATATGTCCAAGTTTTGGATTAGGAAAAGCAGCTTTGCTATCACTAACCAAATGTGATCCTTCTGGTATCATTGTTTTTTTATCCAAAGGAATTACTCCAACAATTTTTTCTCTTTCAGGATTTAAAAAAGCTTTTCTATTTAATGATCTTTTTCCAATAAAATCTTTTTTCTTACTTAACATTCCCTCTAATGATAAGTCTGAGGCAATAACTCTTCCATCTATTTCTGAGCCAGCTACGTGCCCCATTTCTATTCTTAATGTTGAAAGTGCTTCTGTTCCATAAGGTTCAATATTCATTTCTTTTCCTAATTCCATTACCTTTTCCCACATAAAAATTCCATATCCAGACTCAACATTTAGCTCATAAGCTAATTCTCCAGAAAAAGAAATTCTAAAAATCCTTGTGGGAACTCCAAATAAGTTGGCTTCTTTAAATCCCATAAATGGAATTCCTTCATTAGAAACATCTATTTCTGGAAAAAGTTTACTTAGCAAGTTGCGTGAATTAGGCCCAGCTAAAGCAATTCCAGCCCATTGCTCCGTTATTGATAAAACATTTACATTCAATTCTGGCCAAACTACTTGAAGGTAATATTCCAGATGGGACAACACATTAACAGCTTGAGCTGTTGTGGTTGTCATATGAAAATGATTTTCTGATATTCTCGTAGTTGTTCCATCATCAAATACAATTCCATCTTCACGAAGCATGACACCATATCTTGCTTTTCCTATTGGTAGTTTCATCCAAGCGTTTGTATAAATTCTATTCAAAAATTCTGCACTATCTGGTCCTTTAATATCTATCTTTCCAAGAGAGGTAACATCACAAATACCAACATTTTTTCTAACATTGGTAGCTTCACGTTTTGCTGCTTCTGCTAAAGTTTCGTTATCTTGTTTATAGTATCTTGGCCTCAACCATAATCCAGCATCAACAAAAACTGCATTATTTTTTTCGTGCCATTCATGCATTGGAGATTTTCTAGTTGGTCGATAATGTTTACCAACTTCTCTTCCTACTATAGCCCCTATAGTAACTGGTGTATAAGGAGGTCTAAAAGTAGTGTGGCCTACCTCAGGGATTATTTTTTTTTCAATATTTGATACTAATTGTAAACCATTTAGATTACTTGTTCTCCCCTGGTCAGTAGCCATGCCTAATGTTGTATATCTTTTAACATGCTCAATTGATCTAAAGCCTTCTCTTAAAGCTAATTCAATATCAGAGACGTAAACATCATTCTGGAAATCAACACATCTTTTATAGTTTTTATTTTTGGGTAAAGGCATGCACCAAAATTTATCTTGTTTTCCGTGACTTTTTTCATTTGAGGTAGGTGTTGAGCTTTTTATATCTTTTCCTGTTATTTTTTTTGATAAATCAAAACCTTTATTAAAACCTTCTTCTAAAGTTTTTTTCAAAGTATAAGTTCCCTTTGCGGATCCTATTGTATTTTCATTTTGACGCGATTTACCTGGTATAAAAGCATTTATTTGTTCATCAAATTTTAATTTGTTACCTGATTGTGAGGAAAGATGGACTGTAGGCGTCCAATTGCCTGACACACATATGCTGTCACATTCAACATTTTCTATACTTTCATAGCCAGATTTATTTTCATTTAATTTTCCTATGGTTGCAGATTTTACTCTTAAGTAGCCATTCGAATTAACAACACCATAAGAAAATTTAATATTAATATTTAAATTTTTTGCTTCTTGAACGACTGAACTTTGAGAGTTTTTTCTAATATCGAGAATTAATGGATCCACGCCATTCTTTTTAAACTCTATAGCTGTTTCGTATCCACTATCGTTATTTGTAAATATAATTGGTTTTTTTCCAACAATTACTCCATAAACTTTCATATATTCTTTAGCAGCTGATGCTAACATTACTCCTGGTGTATCATTGTTACCAAATACCAAAGGTCTTTCTAGTGATCCTGTTGAGATAATAACTTCCTTAGCTCTTATGTACCAAAGTCTTTGTCTTGGGGTAAATTTACTTGGTTTTTCAATATGATCTTTAGTTCTTTCAAACATTACCATCATATTATGATCATAATATCCAAAAACCTGTGATCTGTTTTTAACAATCACATTGGGCATTGATTTTAGTTTTGCTATTACCTCGTCGGTCCAATCTTTTCCATTCTTATTTCCAATAGTAACTTCATCAGTTAGTAAACTTCCACCAAAACGGTGCTTGTCTTCCGCCAAAATAACTCTAGCCCCATTTTTTGCTGCTGATAAGGCGCTAGCAAGTCCTGACGGTCCTGATCCTGCAACTAAAATATCACAATATTCAAATTTATGTTCATACCTATCTGGATCAGGTTTTAATGGTGCTACACCTAACCCTGCCGCTTTTCTAATAACTGGCTCATACACTTTGTACCAAAAACTTTTTGGCCACATAAATGTTTTATAATAAAACCCAGCTGGAAAAAATTTACTTAAAAAATTATTTATCGCACCAAAATCAAAATTGACTGATGGCCAGCAATTTTGACTTTTGGCAACTAAGCCTTCTACTAATTCGATTGTCGTAGCAATAGCATTTGGTTCTGTTTTCTCTCCGCTATATAACTGAACCTGGGCATTAGGTTCGTCTACGCCCGCTCCTAAAAAACCTCTGGGTCTATGATATTTGAAACTTCTTCCTACTAAATGGACTCCATTAGCAAGTAAAGCAGATGCTAAGGTATCACCTTCGTAACCATAATATTTCTTTCCATTAAATTTGAATGAAATTTTTTTATTTCTGTTAATATATCCAATTTTATCTAATCTAAATTTTTGTGACATAATCTACAATTCCTCGTTTATTTTAACAGTTTTAAAAATTTCATGAGTTTCGGTACTTCTTAAAACTTTAAACCATTGTCTACATCCAGCAACATGATGCCAAAACTCTGAATGTTTTCCTCGAGGATTTTTTCTAAAGTAAACAAAATCATCCCACTCTTTGTCTGAAACTTCTTTTTTTAGATCGGGTCTTTTAACGCTAGCGTCACCACCATAAGAAAATTCATTTTGTGATCTTTTTCCACAATGTGGGCATTTAATTTCTAACATTTTTTATCCTATCCAAGTTTTTGTACCAACACCTTTTTCGTCAATGAGATGCCCCGTATTAAATCGACTTAGTTTAAATTGTTCATTTAATTTATGAGGACGGTCTTGCGCCATAGTATATGCAAAAGTCCAACCAGAAACTGGAGTAGCTTTAAAACCTCCATAACACCATCCAAAATTTAAATAAAGTCCTTCGATGTGGCTTTTATCAATAACTGGAGATCCATCCATAGACATGTCCATAATACCACCCCATGTCCTTAACATTTTTAGCCGGCTTAAATTTGGAAACATAGCAACTCCTTCTGATAAAACATGCTGCAAAGTTGGAAGGTTTCCTCTTTGAGCGTAGCTATTGTATCCATCTAAATCTCCCCCCATAACCATTTCTCCTTTATCAGATTGGCTACAATAAAAATGTCCCGCCCCGAATGTAACTACATGATCTAAAAAAGGTTTTACTGGTTCTGAAACACATGCTTGAAGAACATGCGCTTCTATTGGTAATTTCATATTTAATTTTTCAGCTAATAAAGAGGTGCTTCCAGCCACGCATAGGCCTACCTTTTTTGTTTTGATATTTCCTTTTGAAGTTTGGACTCCAATTATTTTACCATTTTTAATATCAAATCCATTAACTTCACAGTGTTGAATAATATCTACTCCCATAGAATCTGCTTGCCTAGCATAACCCCAAGCAACAGCATCATGTCTAGCAGTTCCTCCTCGCGGTTGCATCAAGGCACCAAAAATTGGAAACCTTGCAGAAGCAGAGAAGTCCGCAAATGGAATCATTTTTTTTAATTCTTTTCTTTCTAGCATCACGGCGTCAATTCCATTTAATCTCATGGAATTTCCACGACGAGCATATGTATTTAACTGTGCATCAGAATGAGCTAAATTTATAATTCCCCTTGGCGAATACATTACGTTGTAGTTTAATTCTTGAGATAAATTTTCCCAAAGTTTCATTCCATGTTCATAGAAAAGACCATTCGCATCCCACATATAATTAGATCTAAGTATTGTTGTATTTCTTCCAACGTTACCTCCTCCTATCCAACCTTTTTCAAGAATAGCAATATTCGTAATTTTATGCTCTTTTGCCAAATAGTATGCAGTAGCAAGTCCATGCCCTCCACCACCTATAATTATTGCATCATACTCTGCTTTTGGCTTTGGGTCTCTCCACGCAACATCCCAATTTTGATGGTTGCTGAAAGCATTTTTGATTAAACTGAATATAGAATACTTTTGCATAAATATAATCTTATACAACCTACACAAATTGTAAAATACCTTATAAATATAATGTATACATGATATATTTTTTTAGATATAGGAATTCCAATGAGTAGCATAAAATCAGATATTGAAATAGCAAGAGCGGCTAAAATGTCGCCTATAAAAAATGTACTAGCTAAACTTAACGTACCAGATGAGCCTGAGGCTTTTATGCCTATGGGTAGGTATATAGCTAAAGTTAATCTTGAATATATAAAAAAATTAAAAGAAAAAAATAGTCATTTAATATTAGTAACAGCTATCACCCCAACTCCAGCAGGTGAAGGAAAGACAACAACATCAGTGGGTTTAAGTGATGGTTTAAATAAAATTGGAAAAAAATCAATTGTTTGTTTGAGAGAACCAAGCCTTGGTCCTTCATTTGGAATGAAAGGAGGTGCTGCCGGGGGTGGTTATGCGCAAGTTGTTCCAATGGAAAGAATTAATTTACATTTCACAGGTGATTTTCATGCAATAACTTCTGCTCATAATCTTCTATCAGCTTTGATAGATAATCATATTTATTGGGGTAATAAACTAAACATAGACGTTAGAAGAGTTGTTTGGAGAAGAGTTGTTGATTTAAATGATCGTTCTCTACGTTCAATAAATATTAATCTCGGCGGAGTAGCAAACGGATTTCCAAGAGAAGATGGTTTTGATATTACTGTTGCTTCAGAAGTAATGGCAATTTTTTGTTTATCAAATAATCTAAAAGACCTAGAAGAAAAAATTGGAAATATTACTGTTGCTTATTCTAGAGATAAAAAACCAATCTATGCAAAAGATTTAAATGCACATGGACCAATGACAGTTTTACTAAAAGATGCTATGAGGCCTAATATAACTCAAACTTTAGAAAATAATCCTGCTATTATTCATGGAGGTCCATTTGCTAATATTGCTCATGGTTGTAATTCTATCATAGCTACAAAAACGGGATTAAAATTATCTGACTATGTGGTTACTGAAGCAGGATTTGGCGCTGATCTTGGTGCGGAAAAATTTTTAGACATAAAATGCCGTAAAGCAAATATTAAACCAAGTTGTGTTGTATTGGTTGCTACTATTAGAGCTTTAAAGATGCATGGTGGTGTACAAAAAAATGATTTAAAAAAAGAAAATATTGAAGCTTTAAAAAAAGGTTTACCTAATCTTGAAAGACATATTCAAAATATTAAAAAATTTGGTTTAGAAATTGCTGTAGCAATAAATCATTTTAGTACTGACACAGATAATGAAGTAAAAACTATAAAAGATTATTGTTCCGAGCTTGGAGTTAAAGCAAGTTTATGTATGCATTGGGCAAAAGGTGGAGAAGGAACAAAAGATCTGGCGAATAATGTAGTTGAACTATGTTCTAAATCTAAAAAAAATGAATTTAAATATTTATACTCTGCCGACACTTCTCTTTGGAAAAAAATTGAAGCTATAGCAAAAGAAATTTATGCAGCTAGTGAAGTAATCGCAGATACAAAAATTAGAGAACAGCTAAAAAAGATGGAAGAAGATGGGTTTGGAAAATTTCCTATTTGTATAGCTAAGACACAATATAGTTTTTCTACTGACCCTAATTTAAAAGGAGCACCATCAGGCCACGTTCTCCCTATTAGGGAGGTAAGATTGTCAAGTGGCGCTGAATTTATCGTAGTTATTTGTGGAGCTATTATGACTATGCCAGGACTTCCAAGAACTCCAGCGGCTGATTCCATCAAATTAAATGATAAAGGCGATATAGAAGGATTATTTTAATTTTTTTTCTCTAAGAAATTCCAATAATCTATAGCTAAGTTTTTCCCTGTTAAATCCATAAAATTTTTAATACCAGTTGGAGATGTTATATTAATATCACCTGTTAAATAATTTCCAATTAAATCGATACCAGCAAAAATTATTTTATTTTTTTTTAAATTTTTCGCGATAGTCATCGCAATACTAGTCTCTTTTTTTGTTAATGTGGTTTTTACAGCTTTTCCTCCTTGTCCAATATTACTGATAATTGAACCCGATCTAGGAATTCTTTTTATTGCGCCTTTAATGCTTCCACCAATTATAAATACCCTCTTATCACCATGTTTTATTTTTGGAATGAATTTTTGTACCATCACATGTTCATTTTTTTTTAAATAATTAATTATTTTGTTTTTTTTTATACTTTTGTTAACAAATAGTATATTTTTTCCACCATATCCATGCGTTGGTTTGATAACTATTTTTTTGTATTTTTTTTTAAATTTATATATTTCTTCAATACTCTTTGTAAAAATTGTTGCTGGCATTAATTTTAAAAAGTTAATTGAATAGAGTTTTTCAGGCATATTCCTTACCGCAAAGGGACTATTAATTATTTGTGTTCTTTTTGATATTTTTTCTAATAAAAATGTTGCTGTAATATAATCCATATTAAATGGGGGATTTTGTCTCATTAAAACAAACCTAGTCTTTGACAAATCTAACAGCCGTGATCCTTTAATTGAATAAAAATTTTTTCTATTTTTATTAAATTTAATCTCTTTACTTAACGCATAAACAGTATTGTTTGAAAAAGTAAGATTTTTTGTTTCATAATAATAAATCTTATAACCTCTTTTCTGGGCTTCTAATGCTAATAATAAAGTTGTGTCAGTTTTAACATTGATTTTATGAATAGGGTCCCCTTGTATTGCAATTATTTTATTATAATTTTTCATACAAAAATTCTAAATCTTTTTCTTTTTTAAACTTTTCAATCATAATATTTGCTTTATTTTTATTATTATTTAAGACACTTTCAACATTTCTTAAAAAAATTGATTCATCTTCACCTGTTCTATTTTTAATTGATCTCTTCTCAAGACCTTTTTTTGATAAATTTAAAAATATTTTACCCCATTCTGATAGTGTTTTATTATTAATAATTGTGTTCAAACCTTTTTTTGGTGCTTCTGCATAAGCATTAATTACTTCTGAAGATTGCCAGTGCTTAATAACGTCTAACGCCTCATCTAAGTTCCCATAAATTAAACCAGTATAAAAAGCTGGCCCACCACAATGACAATCCCATTCGCATGTATCTAGGGATCTAATTTCAATATATTTTTTTAATCTAACTTCTTTAAAGATAGTTGCTAAATGAGTTTCAAAATCTTTTATATTAGGTTTTTCATTTTTTAAAATAGAAAGTTTACCTTCCATAAATTCCTTAAATGTTTTTCCATTTGCCCTTAAATGAATTCCATTTTTAAAAACAAATAATAAGGGCATATTGATCGCCATATCTACATACTTTTCAAAATTCATTTCTTCTAAAAAAAATTTTGGTAATCCTCCTCTTGATGTATTTTGCCAAACATATGATCTGTAGGATAAATAATTATTTAACTTATTCTCTTTTATAGGTGAATTTGCAAAAATTCCTATTGAAAGAGGTGCTAAAAAACAACTTAATTTAAATTTTTTTGTAAAATCTTTTTCCGATAAATAGTCTAGATTTATTTGTGTACCACAAGTTTGATACATCATTTCTAAACTATTTTTTCCTTTTTTTGGCATTTCTTCAGTCATTATTTCATATCTCTGTTTTGGTGTTTTTGGAACATCTTTAAGTTTGGAAAATGGATCAAAACTTCCTGCAATCATCTTTAAATCAAAAATTCTACAAGCTTTTTTTAATTCATCTAAAAATTTATATGATTCACTACAGTTTTGATGAATTGAGTTAAGTGGTGCTCCCGAAAGTTCTATTTGATTTCCTGGTTCAAGAGTTATGCTTTTATCCTCTTTGTGTAAAGCTATTGTCTTGTTTTTTTCTTTTACAGGTTTCCAGCCAGACTGTTCAAAAAAATTAAAAATTTTTGTTACAGTTTCAAAATTTATTCTTTTATTTGATTTTTTATTAAATAAAAATTTTTCATGTTCTACACCAATAGCTAGATTATCTTTAGCTTTGCAGCCACTTTGAAAATACTTTATTAAATCTCTTTTATTAATCAATTTTTCAAACACCCTTTGTTTTTATATGATTTAACCAATTTTTAAGTTCAAGTGTTCTTATATCATCTTTAAGATTAATCTCAGCCTCCCTAATTATTTTGATATGTGAATTAATTTCATCATTATCTCTAAAAAAATTTTTATCTATCAAACCTTTTGATCTATGTTTGATAAGCTTGATCATGTAGTCGTAAGGTATTTCTGGGTGATATTGTAGACCCCATACTTCTGATTTGCCTACATTAAAATGTAAAGCCATAAATTTGTTAATTTTATCGCTTGCTAATAAAATAGAATTTTTTGGAGGTATTTCAACTTCATCATGATTAAATGCTGGTGAAGTAAATTTGTTCTTTTTTGAGGAGAATAAATTATGTTTTTTTCCCTCTTCAGTTAATTCGATATCTTTAGCTATACCTATATGCGCTCCTTTTGGAGCAACTCTACATTTTCCTCCAGCGGCTGTAACAGTTATTTGTAGCCCCCAGCATGCTGCAAAAATTTTTTGTTCATTTTCAAAACATTTTTTTGCAAAGCTAATATGTTTTTTAATTTCTTCGCTATTATCATTAACTCTAAGAGTGCTTCCTGTTAGGATAATTCCATTATATTTTTTTAGTGATAAAATAATTTTATTAATAGAATCTTTATCGCCTGGCGCCACTATATCTATTTCACAATTTGGTTCGATATTTTTTACATGTAATTTAAAATTCTCAGATTGTGGCACACAACCCGCTGCATCAAAATTAATATTTTCTTTATTTGTGTTGCCTTCGACAATTAATATCTTTAACTTATCCATTGTGTGATTATATGAAATTTTTAGTTCTACAACACATAAATATCGAGCATCCAGGTATATTTCTGAAGTTCATGAAAGAGGATGGTATTTATATAGATACCATTGAGTTAGATGAAAATGAAAAAATACCAGATATAAATAAGTATGACGCTATGATTGTCATGGGAGGACCAATGGATACTTGGCAGGAAGAGACTTACCCTTGGCTAAAAGCAGAAAAAGAAAACATTCATAACTTTGTTTCTATTAAAAAAAAACCATACTTAGGTTTATGTCTAGGTGCTCAGCTGCTTAGTGAGGCTATTGGTGGGAAAGTTAGAAAAATGACAACTCCTGAAATTGGGGTGTTAAATGTATCTATAAAAGATAATAATTCTATATTTGCTGGAATAGATAAAAACTTAAAAGCTTTACAATGGCATTCATATGAAGTTTGTGAATTACCATCTAGTGCTAATATATTAGCTAGCTCACCAGCGTGTAGTATTCAAGCTTTTTCTTCTGAGAAAGCTTTCGGTTTACAATTTCATGTTGAGCAAACAAATAAAACTGTTCCTGAGTGGGCTTGCGTACCTGAATACAAAGCAGCTTTAGAAGATACATTGGGACAAAATGCGCTTGAAAAATTTAAGAAGGATGTTGAAGAAAATTTGAATATATTTAATAACAGCGCAAGAATAATTTATAAAAATTTTAAAAAAATAATTTAAAGTACATCTGATGAAATTAAAAGAGGGAGCAAGAGCACCAAATTTTAAATTACCAAGTACTGATAATACCATTTTTGAACTTAAAAAAGTTAAGAAGAAAAATGTTATTTTATATTTTTATCCAAAAGATGATACTCCAGGATGTACCATTGAATCTAAAGACTTTAGCAAGCTAAATAATTTAATTGTCAAAAATAATACAATCGTATTGGGGGTATCAAAAGATAGTATTGTGAGTCATATTAAATTTATAAAAAAGTACAAACTAAAATTTAATTTACTATCAGATGAAAAATTATCATTAATAAAAAAATATGGGGTATGGGGAAAAAAATCTTTTTTAGGTAAAAAATATATGGGTATTATAAGAACTACATTTCTAATAAATTCAAAAGGAAAAATTCATAAAATTTGGTCAAATGTTAGAGTAAAAGACCATGCCAAAGAAGTATTAGACGAACTTAAAAAAATTTAAAATAATTTTCCTTGGGCGCTGTGTTCATACATAGAAACCATATCATCCAACGTAGGTTTTTTTGGGTTTCCAGGTGTGCAAGGATCATCCAAAGCCATTGGTGACATTTTAACTATATCTTGATCTGTTATTTTTGCAGAATCCATAATTGTATGTGGAATTTTAATTTGTTCTCTTAATTCTAAAACCCAATCAACAAATGCATTAAAAGAAGCTTCTTTTAAATTGAGGTACTCACTAAGTTTTGCAATTTTACTTTCAATAGTAGATCTATTAAATGTAAGTACATATGGCATAAAAATTCCGTTCGAAAGACCGTGATGTACATTAAATAGTGAGTTAACAGGGTGACTCAGTGAATGAATAGCTCCTAATCCTTTTTGAAAAGCAGTAGCTCCCATACTTGAAGAAGCTATCATATGTCCTCTCGCCTCTAAATTTTTTCCTTCATTAACGGCTACTGCTAACCATTTTTTAATGAGGAACATTCCTTCTAGAGCTATTCCATCTGCCATTGGGTGGTAACCTGGCGCACAGTAAGCTTCAAGATTGTGAGCAAAAGCATCCATACCAGTTGCTGCCGTTAAAAAAGCAGGCATCCCCACTGTAAGTTCTGGATCAAGAATAGTTAATGTTGGTAACATCCTTGGGTGAAAAACAATTT
>MDSV01206503.1_pt1 | contig 13284 bp, 11 predicted proteins | sample 810851 | NCBI WGS metagenome assembly MDSV01 (sample SAMN05326640, study PRJNA326480) | marine metagenome | isolation source: seawater | place: Atlantic Ocean: North East | collected 2012 | reverse complement strand
GACGGAATTCATCCAAATAAAGAAGGGACCATCAAAGTAAGTGAAACTATTAAAAAAAGAATTATTAATATTTTAAATTAAATGAATAAATTTTTAATCTGTCGATTTCTTATAGGTATGAGCAATATTAAAATTGATTAAGTTTTTTTGCTTAAATGATACATGTATTTGCTAGCTGAATTACGGTTTTTGATTTTAATATTTATTAGTCTATTGATTACAAATCAATTGTTCTACAAACTGAGCTACAATGGTGTAACCGGATGTATAAATCAAAAGCAATAATTTGCAGTATCAAATAAAGCTTAATTGATTATTCTAATCTTGATTAATTATTACTAAAAAAACATTATTGATATAGATTATCTAAATTTTAGAGCAACTATTTCTAATTATCATGTTTGGAGTCAAAGTTATACTTGAGATATTACTATTTTTAATATTTGCATCTATTTTATCAACTAGCTGAGAAGCTATTAATTTTCCAAGTTTTTCTGGTGCAGAAGATATTGTTGTAAGCTTAGTTTTTTTATAAGTACCAAATTTAATGTTATCAAATCCAATAACTGATAAATCTTTTGGAACCTTTAAATTCAATTCTTCTGTACCAATAATAATTCCCATAGCAACAGAGTCATTATATCCTAACGCAGCAGTAATTTTTTTAGATTTTAAAATTTTTTTTATTTTTTTCCTTCCAAATTCAACATTTGTATCTCCAGAAATTATCAAGGATTTATCAATTTCTATTTTATTTTTTGTTAAAGCTTCTTTATAGCCTAATATTCTTTGACTAAATGCAATATTTTCAGAGTTACCTCCAATGAAACCAATTTTTTTATGACCAAGTTTAAGTAAATATTCTGTTGCCATTTGTACACCCAGAAAAGGACTCGTACCTACAAAATTAAAAGATCCAGAGCTTATATTTCTTATTGCTATAATTAAAGTAGGACTTATATGTTTAAAAAGACTCAAATTTTTTTCAGTAGTTCCTGAAGCAGGCACAAGAATAATGCCTGCGTTGTTAATCTTTACTAAATTTTTAATAATTGAGTCTTGAACTTCAACTGAGTCATTACTGGAAAAAATATTTAGATGTTTGTTCTGTTTTTTAAGCTCAATATTTAATACATCATATAATTCTGTAAAATAGGAATTAGAAACATCATCTACAATTAGTGAAACTATATTATTTGTTTTTTTTAACTTTAAGGCTTTTGGAGTGTAATTTATTTTTTTTGCTACTTTCAATACGTTATTTCTAGTTTTAAGAGATATTGACCCTTTCGATTGTAATACTAGAGAGGCTGTGGAAATTGATACACCAGATAATTTAGCAACAGATTTAAGATTTTTATTCAATTTAATAATTTTACTATTTATTTAAGCCACCAGTCAGTTCTTTTTCCTATATGAAAGGTAACTGCTTTTTTTTCGGTGTATTCCTCAATACCAAACTTTCTACCTAATCCACTAAATTTATATCCACCAAATGGCATTTCAGGTCTTGGTTCCAAAAAAGTATTTATCCATACAGATCCTGCTTTGACTTGCTTAGAAAAATTTAGTGCTTTACTAAAATCATTAGTAAATACTCCTGCGGAAAGACCATAATCTGTGTCATTAGAAATTTTAATTGCTTCATCATAACTATTAAATGGAATAACTGACATTACAGGACCAAAAATTTCATCTCTTGCGATTTTTGCGTCGTTCTTTACATTATCAAAGATAGTTGGATCTATAAATAAATTATTATTTGCTGTTCCTCCACATCTAAGTGAAGACTCTTTTTTTCCAATATTTATATAATTTTGAACTTTTTCAAATTGAGCTTCATTAATCATTGGTCCAATTGTAGTTTTTTCATCTAGTGGATCACCCACAATAATTTTTTTTGTTTTTTCTAATACTTTCTGAACAAATTCCTCAGAGACTTTTTTTTCAACAAGAATTCTGCTTCCAGATACACAACATTCGCCAGAATTAAAAAAAGTTGCTTTTGCAGCAGCATCTGCTGCTTCGTTTAAATTACTATCCGCAAAGACAACCATTGGGTTTTTACCACCAAGTTCGAGCTTTGTTTTTTTTAAATTTTTAGCTGATCCCTCAACTATAATTTTTCCAACTTTTGTAGAACCGGTAAAAGAAATCATTCTTATATCTGGATTCTCAATAATAGAAGTACCAACAGTATTTCCATAACCAGTAACAACGTTAACTACACCATCAGGAAATCCTGCTTCTCTCATCAATTTTGATAAAAATATTGTTGAAGATGATGTGAATTCACTTGGTTTTATTATAACTGTATTTCCAGATGCTAAAGCATATGGAAGTTCTTCACAGGCGATTAAGAAAGGGAAGTTCCAAGGTGTAATAATACCAACAACGCCTATAGGTTCTCTTATTGTAAAACCCAATTTATTTTCACCTAGGTGATTATAAGTTTCTCCTGAAATTGTTCTTAGTACACCACCAACCCAGTGCCAATGATCTACAGAACCTAAAACCTCATCTTTTGCTTGCAAATAAGGTTTTCCAGATTCTATAGAGTCTAGATATCCAATAGTTTCATAATTTTTTTTAATTAACTCTGAAAGTTTAATAAACAAATACGACCTATCTTTAGAAGTCATTTTTGACCAGGAGCTATTTTCAAATACTTTTTTTGCTATAGACGTTGCGTAGTCTACATTTTCTTTTGTGCCTTCAGAAATTTTACTAACAGGTTTTAAATGAGCAGGACTGTATCTTGTTATAAATGATTTAGTCTCTATATCCTTTCCGTCTATGAAAAGGCTACTTTCAATAGGTGAATTTGGCACCTTTTTAAAATCAGATATATCTATTTTCATTATTGTTAAACTGCTTCAAGAAATTCTTTTTCCTCTAATATTGCTTCTCCTTTTATTAAAGCAGAACCTTTTTCACCTATCATTATGGCAGGAGCATTTGTATTTCCACTATTCAAGTAAGGCATAATAGAATTATCAACTACTCTTAATCCGTCAAGTCCATGTACTTTAAGTTCTGGGTCCACAACTGACATTTGATCTGTTCCCATTTTACATGTTCCTACTGGATGATAATCTATAGATGCATACTGTTTAATATATGATAATATTTCATCATCAGTTTTCGCATCCTTACTCGGAAATCTTTCCCTTTTAATATATTTAGAAATAGCTGGTTGAGATAATATTTCTCTAATTTGCTTTATACTTTCAATAGATAATTTTCTATCATGCTCAGTATCATGATAATTTGGATCTATAACAGGTTCTGCTTTTGGATCTTTGGAATTAATTGTAACACTCCCTCTACTTGTTGGTCTCATAACACAACTATTTATAGTTATTCCGTGGCCATCAACTTTAGTTCTTGCAGCATTTACTACATACGCTGGCAAAACATGCGTTTGAATATCTGCTCTTCCAGATCCATCTGTGCTTATAAAACAACCTCCTTCAGCAACAGGCGAGGTAGCAGCACCATTTTTAAAAAAGAACCACTGTAATCCATGTTTAATATTTTTAGGAAATTCATTTTGACCATCGTAAGATATTGGATCTTTTAGATCTGAAACTACATAAGAATTTAAATGATCTTGATAATTTTTTCCAACACCAGGTAAATCGTGCTTAACTTTTATATCTAATTTCTTTAGTTCATCTGCTGGTCCTATTCCAGATAAAAGTAAAAGTTTAGGTGTATTTAAAGCACCAGCACTTATAACAACTTCTTTTTCACAGTTTACTTTAAAAGATTTTGAGTTTTTAATATACTCAACACCTACAGCTTTACCATTTTCTACTAATATATTGTATGTTAAAGCATTTGTAATTATTGTTAGGTTACTTCTTTTTTTTGCTGGATTTAAATAACATACAGCGGTGCTTGCTCTTCTTCCATCTTTTTGTGTTACTTGATATAAATTTGTTCCAAGTTGGTTATCTCCATTGAAATCAGAATTAAATTTGTGTCCTGCTTGTTGTGCAGCTTTAACATATGCCCAAGCGGTAATATTTGGAGTTTTTTGATTACTAACATGTAAAGGACCTCCATAACCATGATATTTATCTGATAAAGATTCATTATTTTCTGCTCTTTTAAAATAAGGTAAAACATTTGCATAAGACCATCCAGTATTTCCTTCTTGTGCCCATGCATCGTAATCTTGTTTTTGTCCTCTTATATATATCATTCCATTAATAGAACTTGATCCTCCTAAAGTTTTTCCCAATGGACACCACAACCTTCTATTATTTAAATTTTTTTGGGGTGCTGTAAAGTAACACCAATTAAATTTTGGGTTTTGTAATTTCGCAAATCCTGCTGGAATATGTATCCAAGGATTTTTATCTGGGCTACCAGCTTCTAATAATAAAACTGAAACATTAGGATCTTCTGAAAGTCTATTTGCTAGTACACTGCCTGCTGATCCCGAACCAATAATTATATAATGATACATTAAAACTCCAAGTTGTATATTTTTTTTAAATATCGTTTGACTAATTTATATTCTAATAAAAAAAGAGCTGATTGTAAATGTTAATTAAATATTTTACTAAAATTTTTTTTTGTTTAGTAAAATATTGCTATAAATCCTCTCTATGCATAAACTGTTTAAAAAATAAACAAAAGGAGACGTAATGAAAAAAATAATAGGTTTGTTATCATTAGCTCTGTTTTTTATTATGGGTAATGCATTCGCTGCTGATTATCCATTTGGAAAACCTCCGTGGAAATTCTGTATGTCGCAAGACACAATGGATCACCCGTGGAGAGCATACATGGTAACTAGTGCTGAAGCACAATCTAAAAAATATCCTAAACTAGTGGAGTCATTTAGGTACACTGATGCTAAAGGTACAAATGAAAAACAAATTGCAGATGTTGAAGATTTGTTGGCTGGTGGTTGTGATATTATGTTAATGAGTCCTAGAGAAGCGCAAGGGCTTGTTCCAGCCGTTAAAGCAATAAAAAAAGCTGGGATACCTTTAGTTGTTCTTGATAGAGAAATTGTAGGTGAAGATTACAATGTATTTATTGGGGGAGACAACCTAAAAATTGGAAAAGGCTTAGGTCAATATGCTTTAGAAAAACTTGGTAAAAACTGGACTTTCTTAGAGTTAGAAGGAATACCTGGGGCCACACCAACTATTCAAAGACATGAAGGTTTTGTTTCTCAGTTAGAAAAACATAGTGGTATCAAAGTATTAGATGCACAACCTGCTAACTACGATTTAGCACCAGCAATTCCTATTATGGAAGATTGGTTAACTAAATATAAAGGTAAGTTTGATGCAATTTATGCTCATAATGATCCAATGGCATTAGGTGCAATTGAAGTATTAAAAGAAGCTGGGTACAAACCTGGTGATATATTCATCTTTGGTATTGATGGTCAAAGAGAGGCTTTCGAAGCTATTATGGATGGATGGATGCAAGTTACTTCAATATATGCAACTGGTGGTGCTTTAGGTGTAGATTCTGCAATAAAGGTTATGATGGGTAAACCCGTACCTAAAAGAATCATATCTGAGACTCCAATAATTACTCCTGAAAATGTAAAAGAGTATTATTCTAAAGAAGATCAGTATGTAAGATAGTAATAACTATAAATTAGTTGACGCTTTAAAATAAAAAAAATAAACATTATTTTCCTCAAACGTTAAAGCGTCAACTAGAAGTCAAAAGGGTATCAACGAGATTTAATATTAAGATATAATGAAAAAAGAAATTTTGATTGAAGAACCAGATAAAAATATAAGAATTGTTAAAATAAACCGAATAAGTAAAAGAAACGCATTAAATAATGAATTAATAGTTGAAATTGCAAATAATCTAAGTTCTTTTCAAAATGACAAAAATATTAAATGCGTAATAATTACAGGCTCTGAGGGTTTTTTTTCAGCTGGATCAGACATATCAGAAATGTCTAAAGATGGATATAAAGCTATAAATAATGAATTACGAAATAAAAGTTGGCAAACAATTGAAAATTTTGAAAAACCTCTAATTTGCTGTGTTGATGGATTTTGTATTGGCGCTGGTTTAGAACTAATGCTTTTGTGTGATATAATTATTTCATCAGAAAAATCAAAATTTGGCTCTCCAGAAATTAATATAGGAATTATGCCAGGTGATGGTGCCTCTCAAAGACTTACAAAAATTGCAGGAAAATACATTTCTATGAAAATGTTTTTAACCGGTGAACCAGTTTCATCTGATATTCTATATAATTGTGGTGTTATTTCAGAAATTTCAAAAATACCTCTTGATAGGTCAATTGAAATAGCAAAAACTATTTGTCAAAAATCACCAATATCAACAAAAATGATAAAAAAAACAGTTAATTTTTCATACAATAGTTTTCTTTTAGATGGTTTAAAATTTGAAAGAAAAAAAATAGGTGAAACCTTTAATACTTATGATCAAAAAGAAGGCATGAAAGCATTTTTGGAAAAAAGAAAACCAAATTATAAAGGAGAATAGATAATAGTGATTAATTCAAAAGAAGAAATATTGATTAAAGCTCAAAAAGTTATGAATCTTTTATCTAAAAAAATATTAGATGATGAAAAAAAATTAGATAAGGATTTTCCATATGTAACAAAACCAGATGGAAGTTGGGATACTTTACCAGCTTCTCTTTCAGCAGGTTATGATGGGGATAAATGGAGTCATGGAAATTGGTTTGGAGGATTTTGGGTTGGATTGCTGCTAGCTTCATATTTGTATACTAAAGACGAAAATTATAAAAAACTTGCAGAGAAAAGGCTTGATTTATTAAAAGCAAGATCTAATGATCAAAATACACACGATATAGGTTTTATTTTTTATAGTAGCGCTAAAGTTTATAATCATATTTTTAATGATAAAAATTCTATAGATATTGGTTTGACTGCAGCTAATAATTTAAGAAAAAGGTCAATATCAACTCATTTGGGTTCTTATATCTCATCTTGGGGCCCTCATACAGATGAAAGGGGAAGAAAAAGTTCAGCTATTGACACTATGGCAAATATACCTTTGTTGTATTGGGCGGCAGATAAAAGTAATGATGAAAGTTTTAAATCAATAGCACTATCTCATGCTGATATGACTTTGAAATCATTTGTCAGAGAAGATAATTCAACATGTCATGCTGTAGAATATGATCTACCATCAGGGAACGTTTTAAAAAGATATACCTTCCAAGGATATGGTGATGACTCTAATTGGTCAAGAGGACAAGCTTGGGCTATTTACGGATGCGTTTCTAGTTATATAAACTCAAATGATTATAAATATATTTTGCAAGCTGATGATTTAATTAATTGTTGGTTTAAAAAAAATGAAAAATATTTTGTACCTCCATGGGACTTTGATGACCCAAATAACTTAAATAAAGAAAAAAAAATATACGATTCATCTGCAGCGGCTATAGTTGCTTCTGCTCTTTTAGATATTTCTAGATGCTACAAAGATGAGAATAAAAATAAATTGAGAAAAGAACAAGCAATGAAAACTATCGAAGATTTATGTGATAATTTTGTAGCTTATGAAGCAGAGCATAGAGGAATTCTAAAACATAGTTGCTATTCGCACCCACATAAGATTGGAGTGGATAGTGCTGTTATGTTTGGAGATTTCTATTTTATAGAGGCTTTATGCACATTATTAATGCCTGGTAAATTTAAATAAGTAAAAAGGATTATTTAAATATGGACAATTTAAAAGGGATAAAAATTTTAAGTTTCAACCATTTCTTAATGGGTCCTTTAGGAATACAATTTTTGGCTGATCTAGGAGCTGATGTTATAACAATTGAACCTCCTCAAGGAGCATTTCAAAGAAAATGGGGTGCAGCGGGATCCAAAAGAGTTAACAATCATACTATGATGCATCTTGTTTCTAACAGAAATAAGAGAAGCTTAGCTTTAGATTTAAAAAAAGATGAGTCGAAAAAAATTATATACGAACTTGTAAAAGAGACAGATATTGTTGCTGAAAACTTTCGTCCAGGAACATTAGATAAACTAGGTATAGGATATTCAAAATTAAAAAATTTAAATCCAGAACTTATATACGCAACAGCAAATGGATTTGGAAGTGACGGACCATACAAAGATAAACCTGGTCAAGATTTGATTGCCCAAGCTATGTCAGGATTATCTATGATTACTTCTAAATCAGGAGATTTACCTCGTTTAGTTGGTGCTTCTGTTGTCGATCATCACGGTGCAATGATTTATTCATCAGCTATCTTAGCTGCTTTAGTAAAAAAAATTACTACGGGCAAAGGTGGAATTGTGGAAGTAAATTTATTGAAGTCTGCAATTAATTTACAAGCAGAGTCTATAACTAGTTATTTAAACGGAGAAAAGCCTAAATCTACAAATATGCCTGAAAATATTGGTAGTTGGTATCATGAAGCTCCCTATGGCACCTATAAAACTAAAGATGGGTATATTGCAATTTCTCTTGTTTCGTTAGAACTACTTTTTAAATCATTAGACTCAATAGATAAACTTAAATTTAAAGAGGATGAGGCATACACAAAAAAAAATGAAATTTCAAAAGTTGTTGCTGAAATCATTATAAACAAAACTAATAAAGAGTTAACGGACACATTTGATGCAAATAAAATATGGTACTCTGAAATTTATAATTATGAAAAGCTTATAAAAGACCCTCAAGTCATTCATAATAAAGATGTAGAAACATTTAAAACCGATTCTGGTGAAAGTATTTCTTTAATAACTCATCCTGTCAAGTACGATGGTAAAACTCCAGAAATTAAAATTCTACCTCAAAATATTGGTGCTCAAACTAAAGAGATACTTAAAAATTTAAATTATACAGAGGAAGAAATCAATAAACTTTCAGAAGATAAAGTTATTAAAATTGATTAAATGGAATATTTAATTTCTGCTAATAATATTTCAAAAAGCTTTCCTGGAGTTAAAGCACTTGAAAATGTAAATTTTAAAATTCAAAAAGCAAAAATTACATCTTTAGTAGGTGAAAATGGAGCTGGCAAATCGACTTTAATGAAAATTTTATCTGGATCATATCAACCTGATCAAGGTGAAATTTTTTTTGAAGAAGAAAAAATAAATTTTAAAAATCCCAAACAAAGTCAAGACAAAGGTATTAGCACCATTTACCAAGAGTTGATGTTAATACCTGAGCTAACTATTTTAGAAAATGTTTACTTAGGCAATATGATGTTAACAAAATATGGAATGATTGATTGGGAATCCATGAAAATTGAAGCAAAAAAGATTTTAGATGATTTAGGTATGAAACAAGATTTGAATAAAAAAATAAAAGAACTTGGTGTTGCTGAAATGCAATTAATTGAAATCGCTAAAGCATTAAGTAAAAAATCTAAATTATTAATAATGGATGAACCAACTGCTTCCTTGGCTATAAATGAAAAACAAAATTTATTTAATGTTGTGAATAAATTAAAAAAGTCAGGTTTAACTATAATATTTATATCTCATCATTTAAATGAAATATTTGAATTGTCTGATGAAGTTATTGTTTTAAGAGACGGCAGAATAGTTGGTAATGAAAATATAATTAATTTAAATGAAAACAATTTAATTAAAATGATGGTGGGCAAAAGTATAATTGAAAATAATAATCAAAATGGAAAAAAACTTTTTGAATCAGAAAACAAAGTGCTTGAAGTAAAAAGCTTAAATAGACCACCTGAGCTAAACAACATAAATTTTGATTTAAAAAAAGGTGAGATTTTAGGATTTGCTGGGTTGATGGGGGCTGGACGAACAGAGCTCTTAAGGGCAATTTATGGCGCTGACAAATTTGATAGTGGAGAAATTATATCTAAAAACAAAAAAATAGAAATTTTTTCACCTAACAATCTTTTAACTAATAACATTGGTTTAGCTCCTGAAGATAGGAAGTCACAAGGAATTATATTAAATCTCTCTGTAAAAGAAAATATATCTTTACCTTCTTTAAGAAAATTCAATTCGATATTATTTGGAATTGATCAACAAAAGGAAAAAAAAGAAACCGAAAATCTTGGAGAAAAATTTAAGATTAAATATTCAAATGTAAATCAACTAGCAGGAAATTTGAGTGGTGGTAATCAGCAAAAAATAGTTCTTGCTAAGTTACTTGGTGCAAATGTTGATATTTATTTGCTTGATGAACCAACTCGAGGAATAGATGTTGGAGCAAAAGAATTAATTTATAATCTTATTAAAGATTTATGTTTAAATGGCTCATCAGTTATTGTTGTCTCATCAGTTATCGAAGAATTGCTAAAAGTTTGTGATAGAATTTTATGTCTTTATTCAGGTAGCATTACTGCAGAATTTAACAAGTCTGATTTTGATTTAAACAAAATTATATTTAACTCAATGGGAAAAAACTAATAATGAATAATAAAAAGATATTAAATTTTATATTTTCAAATATTAATTTGATTATCCTTATAATTCTTATTGTTACCTCAAGTTTAATTTCACCTTATTTTTTAACTACAGAAAATATTTTAAATGTTGTCAGAGCAACATCTTTAATAGGCATTGTAGCCATTGGAATGAATGTTGTAATGATTACAGGAGGTATTGATTTATCTGTAGGTTCATTAGTTGCATTAACTGGCGCTCTTGCAGCAAGCCTATGGGTAGATGAATATCAATTTTTATTTATTTTTATACCAATTTTGGCAGCTTTAGTTGTTGGCCTTCTTAACGGGTTCATTGTTACAGTACTTAATTTACAACCGTTTATTGCAACATTAATTTTAATGACAGTTGTTAGAGGCACAGGTCTAGTTTTTACAGGTGGTCAGCCAATTTATGCAGACTATCCAGATTATTTTTCTTTTTTATCAAAGGGCTATATATTTAGTATTCCCGTCCCTGCATTAATCTTTTTACTTATAACTCTGTTTTCATGGTACATGTTAAAGTTTCAATCAATAGGAAGATATATTTATGCTATTGGATCAAATGCAAACACTTCCTTTTTATCAGGAGTAAAAATAACAAAAATCAAAATTATTACATATGTTTATTGTTCACTATTAGCGGGTATAGCTGGATTAATTTTAACTTCTAGAATGCAATCTGGAGAACCTGGTCAAGCAGGATTATATTGGGAATTGGATGCAATTGCTGCTGTTGTAATTGGAGGTACGTCGTTATTAGGTGGAAAAGGATCAGTGTGGGGAGCATTTGTTGGAGCTTTTATTATAGGCGTATTGTCAAATATGTTTAATTTATTAGGAGTTGATCCAGAGTGGCAGTATGTTTCAAAGGGTCTAATAATATTTATAGCTGTTTTAATTCAAAGCATCGAAAACAGTGAAAAAATAAAGTTATACATATTTAACAAATGATAAAAAGTTTGAAATTTCCAGCAATATTTTTGTTAATATTATTTTCTATAAATTTCACATTGTATTACAAAGTACCATCATTTTTTGAAGTTGATTTAGCAAAAGGACCATATACTGTAGCCAACAATCTAGAATTAACTCGCGTTTATGTAAGAGCAATACCTAAATATGAAAAAGTCATAGAAAATTTTCCAAATTCAAAATACGCAATTTTATCTCGCATTGGAATTGCAAATTGCCTTAAAGGCTCTGATAGTATTGCTAAAGCACTAGAAATTTATTATGATTTATTAATTGAACTAAAGGATACTGAAAATTTTAATGATTATAGATATTCCATTTTAAAGTCATTATCAGACATATATAGAAACAATAATAATTTAGAAGATTTTCAAAAAATATATAATCAGTTAGTAAAATCTTATCCTGATAGTCAAGCTACAATTGAAGGCAAATTATTTTTAGTTTCAGAAAAAGAAAAATCTCAATCTATTGATAATTTCGATCTAGCTGATTTAAGTATTATGATAGAATCGGAAAAAATAATTTTTCCAGAGAAAACTAAAATAGGATCAACAGAAAATATTAAGATTCCAATCAAAATTAAAGATAAAAGTATGGATTTTATAATCGTCTCAGATATGAATTTTTGGAAAGGTTTTGAAATTATTAAAATAGTTCCAAATCCAAATACTATTACCGAAGCCTGGGGAAAAAGAAATTGGCAGTTTTCCTCAAAAAAAGATGAAATTAACTTGGAGTTAGTGGTTACAGCTAAAAAAAAAGGTTCTTATAATTTAGATATTGATGCTGAAAGTATGTTTGAGATGGTTGAACTTGGGATTTTAAAACAAATAATTGTTAGTGATTAAGTAATTATGAATAAAATAGTTAAATTTATTATTAATAATCCAATTTTTTTAGTTTTATTATTACTTATATTTGTATTTAGTTTTATAAGAGAGCAATTCATATCTTACGAAAATATTAGCAATATTTTAAGACAAACATCAATGTTAGGATTTGTAGCAATAGGAATGGCTTTCGTAATTATTGCTGGTGGTATAGATTTGTCTGTTGGATCAACAATGGCTATGTCATCAGTTATAGTTGCATCAATAGCAAAGTTATATCCCCCAATAATAGGTATGAACTTAGCAATTATTGTTGGAATTTTAATAGGTTTTTCAAATGGAATAATGGTTGTGAGATTAAAATTTCAACCCATTATTGCAACATTAATTACAATGGCAGCTATTAGAGGTTTAGCTATGAAAATTTCTGACTCCAGACCAATATTTGGTTCAATACCTGAAGAGTTTTTTTTATTATCTGATGGTTTTATTTTTGGAATTCCAATTCCAGCAATTTTGTTTTTATTGGCAGCTGCAATTTCAATTTTTTTTCTAAACTTAACTAATACTGGAAGAGAAATATATCAAGTTGGTGGAAATCCTGAAGCTGCAAGATTAGCAGGTGTAAATGTAGATAAAATAAAAATCATAACTTATACTATTAGTGGATTTATGTCCTCTTTTGCAGGATTAATATTGGCAGCTAGAATGCAATCTGGTGAAGCAGTAAGAACTGGAATAGGTTGGGAGTTAGACGCGATAGCAGCAACTGCAATTGGTGGAATATCTTTAATGGGAGGCACTGGTACAATTTTTGGTGCACTTTGTGGAACTTACATAATTGGAATGATGACAAATATTTTTAATTTGATAGGAATGAATCCATATTGGCAAAGAATAGTAATTGGTCTATTAATATTATTGGCTGTAACTTCTTATGGAAAAATATTTAAAAAAATATTTAAAAAATAATTAATCTTTTCTTTTCAAATAACTTAAATGATGAAATACAATTGCTGCGCTATTTGATATATTTAAACTTTCTATATTATT